>Ga0307378_10002783_pt1 | contig 26250 bp, 24 predicted proteins | sample UN1MG_FD_202238 | JGI IMG/M metagenome (GOLD analysis project Ga0307378, IMG submission 202238) | Soil microbial communities from Risofladan, Vaasa, Finland - UN-1 | ecosystem: Environmental > Terrestrial > Soil > Coastal area > Acid sulfate soil | place: Finland: Risofladan, Vaasa | collected...
GGGAAAGCAGTAGCTGTTCCTCTGGGCATTCATACTCATAATGATGCTGAGATGGCAGTGGCCAATTCTCTGGCCGCAGTTCAAGCTGGGGCAGTTCAGGTGCAAGGGACCATCAATGGCTACGGTGAACGCTGTGGCAATGCCAATCTCTGCTCCATCATCTCGACGTTAAAGCTCAAGCTAGGCATTGATTGCATTAATGATGAGCAACTAACTAAGCTCACCGAGGTTTCCCGTTACGTAGCCGAGCTGGCCAATCTCGCCCCGGCCAGTTACCTTCCTTACGTAGGTGCCAGCGCTTTCACACATAAAGCTGGCCTGCATGTATCCGCTCTGGCGAAATGGGGAGATAGCTATCAGCACATCAATCCGGAGCTGGTAGGCAACAGTCCTCAAGTAGTAGTATCTGAGCTGTCAGGCAAGAGCAACATCCTCTATAAAGCTAAGGAACTGGGAGTAACCTTGCCTCCAAAAGGTAAACAGGCACGCCAGATATTGGAGCAAATAAAGTTGCTGGAAAACCGTGGCTTTCAATATGAGGGTGCTGATGCCTCTTTTGAACTATTGCTGCACCGGGCACAGCCTGAATATAAGCCTCCTTTTGAACTGGTTGACTTTATGGTAATAGTGGAAAGGCATCGTCGTCTGCCAACTAACCAGAGCAAGACCAAGCTACTATCGGAGGCTACTGTAAAAGTTAAAGTTGGTGGCAAGGTAATTCACACTGCTGCGGAGGGCAATGGCCCAGTGAATGCTCTCGACCAGGCTTTGCGGAAGGCCTTGCTTGAGTTTTATCCTGATTTGAACATAGTCGAGCTTGTTGACTACAAAGTTCGAATTCTTGAAGAAAGTAGTGGCACTGAATCTCAGGTGCGAGTGCTAATCGAATCCAGCGATGGGCGAAAGCAATGGCGGACTGTAGGTAGCTCAACCGACATCATCGAGGCTAGCTGGTTAGCTCTGGCAGACAGTATGGAATACTGGCTCATTAAACGGGATGCCTCTCTTTAGCTCCCTTGCGAGATAAAAAGAATAGACAAGCTGAAAGATATTGAGAGAAACCTGTTTAAAAAGATGGGCTAGCGGGTTGGTTGTGGCAAACGATCCGGGCTATTCGCTGGTTGAATAAAATGAATTACCCCTCAGAGTTCTGAGGGGTAATTCATTAAATCGAGATTTAAAGCTTCTTCCACCTAGTAATTTTCTTTCTTAAGGATGGTGGCTACACCTTGTCCACCTCCAACACACGGAGTTGCCAGGCCGTAAGTTCCACCTTCCATATTCAGTATCCTGGCTAGTGTGCCAACAAGTCTGTTCCCAGTTGCACCAAGTGGATGACCGATTGCAGTAGCCCCACCTTTTACGTTGACTCTCTCCGGGTCAATACCTAGCTCCTTTATCGCGTTGAGGGCTACAATACAAAAAGCCTCATTTATCTCCCAGAAATCAATATCTTTTACCTCCAGTCCAGCGTTTTTCAAGGCATGTCTGCTGGCAGGAACTGGTCCCAGCCCCATCATAGTCGGGTCTACGCCGGACCATCCCATGGATACAATCGTAGCCAAAGGCTTAAGCCCATATTCTTTCGCCTTTTCCTTTGACATGAGCATCATGGCGGTGGCAGCAGCGTTCAGCGGTGAAGAGTTTCCGGCAGTTATCTGACCATCAGGTGTAAACGCTGGCTTAAGCGAGGCAAGACCTTCTAGCGTTGTATCTGGTCTAATACTTACATCATGGTCAATAACTTTCTTTGTGCCGTCCGCCAATGTCACTTCGATGGGTACTATTTCTCCCTTGAAGAATCCCTCTTCAAGAGCCTTCGCTGCCTTTTGATGGCTTTTGAGTGCCCATTTATCCATGTCCTCTCTGGTAAAAGTCGTTTGCTTGAACAATTTCTCTGCTGTTAGCCCCATGTTCATAGTTGTCATCATGTCATATTTCTTGTAGCGAGGGTCTGTAAACAATTTTTCGTTTGGTGTTGCTGGCGACCGACTCGGGTCAATACCGGGGCCAGGCATTGGGACATGTGTCATATGCTCAACTCCAACCGAGAGAACAATATCTGAGAATCCGAGCATTATTTCCATAGCGCCTGTGTGTATGGTTGACATTGAAGACCCGCACTGCCGGTCTATATGTTGAGCAGCAACGCTAACTGGCAACTCTGCCAGGAATGCGATGTTTTTCCCCCCGTACTGGAACTGCTCAAGCCACGGCTGGGCACAGCCGGCCAGTAACTCGTTGATTTCCTCTGGCTTAACTTTTGTTCTTTTAATAAGTTCCTTTACCAAATCTGCAGCAACGTCGTCCATCCTCAAGTTGTTGAATACATCCCTCTCCGGGTCTCTTGGTCTTGCCCTTGAAAATGATGACCGTAGATAGTCCACTATGACTGCATCTCTAGTTTGTGGCATTCTTAGACCTCCTTTAATTAAATTGATTAATTCTACTATTCTCTGTAGAAAAAGGCAACTCAGCTGATACTTGTACCAGCTTGTCTCCTTGAGTTATGTGCGATGGCCTAGAGTTTGATAGACGGAAATTCAAATATAGTGATTGTCTACAAACAATGCGCTAAATGGCGTAGGTTCGAAGTTCTCTTCTCACCAAAGCTAAACAACGTAGGGAGTTTATCAAGCGTCCAGATGACGGCCACCTGACTCCCTTTCACTAATTCTCTCTCTTAAGAATTGTAGCTACCCCCTGTCCACCTCCAATACATGCATTTGCCAGGCCGTAAGTTCCATCTTCCATATTCAGTATCCTGGCCAGTGTGCCAACGAGTCTGGTTCCAGTGGCACCAAGTGGATGACCAATCGCAGTAGCCCCACCTTTTACGTTGACTCTCTCCGGGTCAATGCTCAACTCTTTTATTGCGTTGAGGGCTACAATGCAGAATGCCTCGTTTATCTCCCAAAAATCAATGTCCTTTGCCTCCAAACCAGCATGTTTCAAGGCCATCTTGCTGGCGGGAATCGGTCCTAATCCCATCACGGTTGGATCTACGCCTGCCCAACCCATGGATACAATCGTAGCCAAAGGCTTAAGCCCATACTCCTTCGCCTTTTCCTTTGACATGAGCATCATGGCAGTGGCAGCAGCATTTAGAGGCGAAGAGTTCCCCGCGGTTATCTGACCATCAGGTGTAAACGCTGGCTTAAGCGAGGCAAGGCCTTCTAGCGTTGTATCTGGTCTAATACTTACATCATGGTCAATAACTTTCTTTGTGCCGTCCGCTAATGTCACTTCGATGGGTACTATTTCTCCCTTGAAGAATCCCTCTTTAAGTGCTTTCGCTGCCTTTTGATGGCTTTTGAGTGCCCATTTATCCATATCCTCTCTGGTAAAAGTCGTTTGCGACAACAATTTTTCTGCTGTCTGCCCCATAGTCACCATTTCGCCGGATTCAATTAGAGCAGGGGGTGATTTTCTGGCACCTTCAGAAGTACCTCCCATTGGATTATGTGTCATGTGCTCCATTCCGCCTGCAATGACGATGTCTGAATATCCAAGGATTATCTCCATGGCACCTTGGTGTATAGTTGACATTGAGGACCCACATTGCCGGTCAGTGCCTTGGCAGGGGACATTGTATGGCAACTTTGCCAGAAGCCCTATAGTTCTTCCTCCTAACGTGTGATTTTCACCGTATCCAAGTGCACAACCAGTCAGGACATCGTTGATTTCTTCTGGCTTAATCTTCGTTCTCTTAATGCTCTCCTTTATCAGTGTCGCTAGCACCTCATCCATTCTGAGGTTATTGAACACGTCTCTCTCTGGGTCTCTTGGCCTCGACCTTGAAAAAGGAGACCGCAGGTAGTCTACTATGACTGCTTCTCTAGCTTGTGACATTATTAGACCTCCTTGATAACCGTTCAATTCTACTATGCTCTATAGGAAAAGGCAACTGGCTCGATGCTTACACCGGCTTGCCTACTGGAATTATGTATAAAGGCTTAATTTGCTCCTCGACTTTCAAAATCCTCCTTACTTCGTCATCCTCGAAAGCACCAACCATTACTGTAGCCAAGCCCAGGGCTATAGCTTGTAAGGAGACATTCTGACCAACATGCCCGACTTCGATATGGACATACCTCTCACCTCGTTTGCCATATCTATAGGCGGTTCTAGGAAAAAGAGCACAAACAACTATATTGACTGGACAAGCGGCAATAAACCCCTGGCCTAAGGCAGCTTCAGCTAGTTCCTGTCTTAAGTCACCATTCAGGTGCAGACTCAGGGAATGGCTGTCTACTTGATAGTGATATATGCCGGCTTTCAGGTTTTCTACTGTCCGCTCGCCAACGACGACAAAAATCTCTAGGGGGTAGGTAGCCCCGGCACTGGGAGTTGCTCTATGCCCACCGGTACTGGTGATGCCCTGGGCTGACCACAATATTTGAGATAGCTGTAGCAGAGACAATGGCTGAGTTCTAAATTTTCTGACCGACCTTCGGCTCGAGATAGCCGCTTCTATCGATGCCTTTCCTTTGAGACTTGGGGGAGGAAGGTTGAGTGGAGTTTTCGGCATGTTTATATTGCTAGCCTTTGATGACCCCTAGAGGGGTTGCCATGGCTATCTTGAGAGAGATTCCAGCCCGATGGGTTATTTCAACTACCTGACTAACGTCTTTATAGGCTTGTGATGCTTCTTCACATAGCGAAGCCATGCTGCCAGCTCTTACAGTGATACCCTTGGCTGCTAGCTCTCTGGCAATATCTACACCTCTTAAGCTACGTCTGGCTGCCCCTCGACTTTGTACTCGGCCAGCCCCATGGCATGTAGAGCCAAAAGTCTCCGCCATTGCTCTCTCTGTGCCTATGGCAATATAGGAGCAGCGCCCCATATCACCAGGGATGAGCACTGGCTGTCCAATTTCTCTATAGCGTTGTGGTACATCCTTATGCCCGGCAGGAAAAGCCCTGGTAGCCCCCTTGCGATGAATACAAAGTGTAACCTTCTTGCCATCCACGCTATGTTCTTCTATCTTGGCGATATTATGAGATACATCATAAACTTGCTCCATGCCTAGCTCCTCAAGGCTCTTGCCAAGGACCTTGATAAACGATTCCCGCGCCCAGTGAGCAATGCACTGGCGATTAGCCCAAGCATAATTAGCAGCACAAGCCATAGCTGCTAAATAATCCTTCCCCTCCTTTGACTCTATCGGAGCACAAGCTAATTGTCGGTCGGGGAGGTTGATATCATATCTCCGCACCGCCTCCTCCATTATCTTCAGATAATCACCGCAGACTTGATGTCCAAGACCTCTAGAGCCGGTATGGATTAGGAGTAGTACCTGACCAATTCCATCAATACCCATAGCTTTAGCCAAAGCTCGGTCATAAATCTCCTTTACTATCTGCACTTCTACAAAGTGGTTCCCAGAGCCCAGGGTTCCTGATTGGGGAGTGCCCCTCTTCTTGGCTCTGGCGCTTACCTTCTCTGGGTTGCCTCCCTTCATGCAGCCTGCCTCTTCAGTAACTTCTAGGTCTTCAGGCAAACCAAAACCACGTTTTACCGCCCAGCGAGCTCCCTCAGTCAGCACCTCGTTTATTTCCTTTTCGCCTACTCTTATTTTTCCCTCAGAGCCTAGACCTGAAGGGACATTGGTGAATAGGTGGTTAATAAGCTCCTTGATTTTGGGCCTTACCTCATTTTCATTGAGATTGGTACGCAGCAGTCTTACACCGCAGTTGATATCGTAACCGACGCCCCCGGGCGAAATTACGCCATCGCTTACTCGAGTAGCGGCAACCCCACCTATAGGGAAACCGTAGCCCCAATGGATATCAGGCATTGCCATTGAGCGCCCAACTATGCCGGGCAGGAAAGCTACATTGGCTATTTGCTCCAGCGATTGCTCTTCCTTGATAATCTCCAACATCGCCGCATCAGCATAGACCAAGCCGGGGACTCTCATTCCCTGCTTATAGCTTCGCGGGATTTCCCAGCGGTAGTCATCTATTTTATTAAGCTGTCCTTCCCATTTTGACATGCTTTCACCCTCTAGATATCAAAGATGACTTGCACCTGATAGCCGCTACTATCTTTATTTATCCTTAGCATGTGGTAAGTGGCTGCCTTAATCTCTCTCTTTAGCTTATATTGCCCAGGTTTTATCTTTTCCCCAAAGCACCTGGCTCTGATTTGGTTGCTGGTAAGCTCATCGATTTCAAATTTTTTAAAGATGATATGTTCGACATCAAAAATGTAAATAAGTTCGTTTAGCCACTCTACCAGTAAAACCTCCGCATCCTCAGCCATTAGCTTCAAATCACGCCGGACGTCTTCCTTGATATCATCTAACTCTGCTATCAAGCTAAAAAGTCCAAGGGCAGCATTAGCGAAGAGTTGTTTAATATCAATTCCGTAGGCAACAACGCCAATATCTGAGGTATGGTCAATGATTTCGAAAGGCTTCGCCACTGTCCTCACCACGCAGGCTGAGCTTAGCTTCATTATATCATGTCCCGAATGAATCAATAAATTATGGACTAGCTTGACTTGTATTATTCGTGGATGCTAACATGGCTTTTGCTTGGGCCGCTAGCTCAACAGGTAGAGCAGCTGACTCTTAATCAGCAGGTTCAGGGTTCGAGCCCCTGGCGGCTCAAAATGAAGCTAAGTCACAGAAAATCTAAGCAAAACAACAATTCTAGGCCAGCTTATTTTTTCGGAGCTTATAGCTAAAATGTCGCTTTTAGGCCAGATGATTCCCGATAAATCGCTGGCTGATGCTATAAATGAGTATCTGGTAGACCAGAAAATCGAGAATAAAACAGCCAAGACAATCCGCTTCTATCGGCAAAACTTAGCTGATTACCTCAAGTTTTCTATTCAGCAAGGTCATCCTAAACCAAAACCTGCAGGTCAAGAAAGTTGTCGGCACTCTTCCTGTATCCATATTGCCCAGGAGTCCGTGGAGACTGCCAGAAGTAGTGAAGCAATACATAACTCCCAATGACCCAAAGGTCAGAGCGGCAGTGCAGGATATACTCTCAGGATACTGGAGATGGGTTTATGATGATTTTGAGGCCCTGCGGCAGTGGGTACAGGCACACGTTTCCTATAGGTCTGATAAGGAGATACACGGTGTCAGTAACTATTGGCAACTGCCAGCAGAAACTCTCGAACTCGGCACAGGGGACTGTGAGGACTTTGCCATAGCGGGGGCTGCTGTCCTTTTATGGGTTGCATTAGCGGTTCTGGCATCAGGGACATAAACGTTGGACTGGCCAGACCAAGAAACAAAGTCCCAAAGAGGAGAACATAGGTGTAGCCCAGTATCTCGCTTTCACCCGGTACATGCCCGCGCCAGTAGTCGACGAATAAGGCGGCACCCAGGCTGAAGACAATGCCGGCCGCAGTTGCCGACGCCAGACGCCTGGAGAAGATCTGCCCTAATATAGACTGGGGCACTAGGTCACGAATCCAGCCATTCCAGGCGGAGTTGCATACGGCAGCCAGAAGCCCCCGAAATGCCATTAGCCCCAGCAGCAGGTATATGGCAGTCCTGCCGGGAGTGAAAATCAAAATGGGGATCACGGCGATGGCCTTACGCCGCCTTACTTTCTCGACCAGCCAGATAGCCGGCAACTGGATGAGTTGCATAAGGAAAGAAATGGCGGCCAGAATACCGATTTGCAAGTTGTTGGCACCGAGGGCCAGGGCAAATGCGGCCAGGAAACCACTTGTGGTAATACTGTTAAAGCCCAGAGAAACCGTTCCCTCCAAAGTCAACCATCGAAGTCCTGCGGTTAACTCCCGGTCAGAGATAGTCGGTCTGGGTTTGAATAATTTGAAGAGATTCACGGGGGTATGATTTATCGCCGTAATAGCGAAGGACTAATAAATATTATCTCTAGGCATTCTTTAGCAGTGTTTCGGCTGACCTTTTCCTTGTTCTGGGCTTCCAACCGAGAAGCTCCAAGAGGTCGCCAATTGCCTTGTCCTGATGTATTACGTGGCGGAACGGTAAGTCGGTATAAACCCTGTATTTAATCCGGCGCCCTTCTCGTTTCTTGGTGATGTAGCCATCAACCTCTAGGTCATTGATAATATTGCGTGTTCCCTTTTCCGTAATGTTTATTGTCGAGGAAATCTCCCGGGCGGTGATTCGTGGCTGCTGGGCAATCAAACATAACACCAGGGCATGATTGGTAAGGAATTTCCATCCCGGCATACCTGCACCTCCTTGCTGGAATTTTCTTAAAATATTCTTTTGATTTTAGGCTATCTTCAGCCTAAAACCTATTGACAATTGCGGACTTTGGTGTATAATATTAATTTAGGAATAATAATATCGTAACATTATAACAGGAAAACATTGTTATCACAACTATTTACCTAGTTATTTTACCATAATAAAGTATAATTTAATATAGATAGAAGAGGAGCAAAGAGAAAGGTAAAGTGAAAACGCCATCTGTAGCCACCAAGACTCAATCTGTATCCAAAACCAAAAAGCGTTCCGTCGAAGGTCATAACACAAATGAGGCAGAAGAGGAGCCTCCTGGCAAATCTGTTATTATTCTGGAAACGGAGGAAGAGCCTCCAGGTAAAACCGCCGCCAGCGGCTACAGTTTGTTAATAGATGTACCCGATAGTCTCTGGAAAGACTGGAAGTGGCACTTCCGCAACCGGATAACCAACATCAACCAGCTTGATCAATTCATTCCGTTATCATCCGAGGAAAAGGCGCAACTCAGGCTGGTAACCATGCGCTATCCCCTGTCAATCACCCCCTATTATCTATCGCTAATCAATCCTGATGACCCTGATGATCCGATAAGGAAGCAGGCGGTGCCCTCCGTCCTGGAGATGACTATGAGCACAATGGGTCTGGAAGACCCGCTGGCGGAGAAAGAGGACTCCGTAGTTCCCGGACTGGTGCACCGCTATCCAGACAGAGTCCTTATGGTGCTTACTAATATCTGCCCAATGCTCTGCCGTCACTGCACCCGTAAGCGAGAATGGAGACACGGGGGCTGGGTACGCACCGAGGGAGAGATAGAAGCGATGCTGGACTATTTGCGCCGGAATGAGGCTATTAGAGACGTCATTATATCTGGCGGCGACCCCCTGACGCTTTCCACCAGCCATTTGGAAAGTATTATATCAAGGGTCAGAGAAATAGGGCATATTGAAATTATACGTATTGGCACCAGATTACCCGTGGTGTTGCCGCAGCGTATTGATAATGAGTTATGTGCCATGTTATCAAAATATGGTCCTATATGGCTCAACACCCACTTCAATCACCCCCGCGAGATAACGCCGGAAGCAGCTGAGGCATGTGACCGGCTACTGCGCAGTGGCATCCCGGTAAACAACCAGTCCGTTCTCCTGCGCGGCGTAAATGATGATGTCGAGACTATGCTGAAGCTCTGCCAAGGCCTGCTCCGAATAAAGGTACGTCCCTACTACCTGTTCCAGTGCGATGAGGTGCAGGGGGCAGAGCACCTGCGTACACCGGTAGAAACCGGCATAAAAATAATCGAAGGGATGCGAGGGCATACGTCGGGGCTGGCAGTACCTACCTTTGTGATAGATTTGATCCAAGGCGGCGGCAAGGTGCCACTGCAACCGAACTATGTGCTTTCGATGACGGAGGACGAACTGCTGCTGAAAAACTACGAGGGGAAGGTATTCCGTTACCGTAATCCCAGTTCAAAGGAGTGTCGGGAGGAAGCGGTGGCGACAGTCAGCGGCATTGTTAAAAGTCTGCGGGTGGATGCCGAGTTAACGTTGGAAATAAAAGGAGAAGCTGATGCGAATCGGGTTATCCTATGACCTTAAAATGGGTGTCACCGGCCAACATACCGTCGATGATGCTCTGGAAGAATACGACTCACCGGACACGGTGGAACTGATAACCGCAGCCTTTGAGTCAAGAGGCCACGAAGTGGTCAGGCTGGGTGGTGGGGAACAATTCCTCGATAATGTCCGGCATGAAAAAGTGGACATCGTCGTCAACATCGCCGAGGGCAGGGGCAGCCACCGCAGTCGTGAGGCCCAGATACCTTCCATCTTAGAAATGCTGGACATACCCTATAGCGGCTCTGGTCCTCAATGTCTTGCTGTATGCCTGGATAAACCCGTCACCAAAAAGCTGGTGGCGGCGGACGGCATCATAACCCCGAAGTGGCTGACCATGGCTTCCGAGCAAGAACTCCGCTGTATCTCATGGGAAGATTTTCCCTACCCGGCCATTGTCAAGCCGGCATATGAAGGTTCAAGTAAAGGTATTCGTTTTACTTCTCTGGCATACAGCGCTAAACAGGCGCAGAAAGAAGCATTAAGAACACTGGAGTGCTACCGGCAACCGGTGATGATCGAGGAATTCATAGACGGCGACGAGGTCACGGTAGGTATCATCGGGAATACTCCGCCCAGGATAGTCGGCATCATGCGCGTCGTACCCAGAAAGAAAAACGGGCATTTTATCTACTCGCTGGAAGTTAAACGTGATTACCTTAACCTGGTTGACTATGAGTGTCCCGCTCATCTCGACCCGGAGGCTATGGAAAAGCTGGCAGAATCCAGCCTCAAGGTTTTTAAAGCGCTGGGATGCCGGGATTTCGCCCGGGTGGACTTCAGAGTCAGCCCCGAGGGGATACCATATTTTATCGAAATAAATCCTCTGCCCGGGCTGGGCACTTACAGCGACCTGATAATTATGGCCAAAATGATGGGCTGGAAGCATAAAGAAGTAATCGGCGCCGTGCTTGATGCGGCACTGGAGAGGTACCCGCAATGCGTGCGCGTGTAGCCATCGTATATAATGAGCCGATTCCGTCGCGCTATGACACCGCCGGCGAGGAAAAGGCGGTAAAGGGTGTTCTTGATGCTGTGGCCGCCGTGCGCTGTTCCCTGCTGGAACTTGACTGTGAAGTGACCCGCGTACCGCTAACACCGCCGTTTGAGCGCGTTGTGGAGAAACTTGGTTTAAAGGATGTGGACCTGGTATTCAACCTCTTCGAGGGCTTCTGTGGCCAGCCGGAAACAGAAGCCCTGGTGCCAGAATACCTGGAGGGTATCGGGATACCTTTTACCGGCTGTCCGGCTACGGCACTGGGGCTGTGCCTGGACAAGGCCAAGGTTAAGGTGCTGCTGCAAGCCGCCGGAATTTCCACCCCTGATTTTCAGTTACTTAACCCGGAGACACTGCACATGTTCCAGCTCGGTTATCCATGTATCGTTAAACCCCTCAGCGAGGATGCCAGCCATGGCATCAACGAAGCGAGTGTTGTCAATGACTCAACCTCGCTGCTATCGCAAGTGAAACTGGTAAGCGGCGCCTACGGCAACTCTCTGGTGGAAGAGTTTATCAATGGACGCGAGTTCAATGCTACGGTAATTGGTAACTCTCAGTGCAGTGTTTTACCTGTTTCTGAAATAATCTATTCGCTGCCTCCTGAGATGCCGGAAATCCTCACCTTCGCCGCCAAGTGGGAGCCGGATAGTCCGTATTTCCGGGGAACGAAAGTAGTCTGCCCGGCTAAAATCACGGCTAAAGAGAGGGAAAGCATTAATAAACTGGTGCTGGCAGCTTTTAGACTGCTTGGCTGCCGGGGCTACGCCCGGGTGGATATGCGTATGGACAGGGAAGGGCGGTTGAACGTTATCGAGGTAAACCCCAACCCAGATATATCCCCTGACGCCGGCGCTGCCCGCCAGGCAGCCGCCGCCGGAATGGATTACACATGCTTTATCGAGAAGATTGTACGAATTGCGCTGGAGAAGGAAGAACATGGCTATCAAGATTCGTCATTTACAGGAAAAAGACAAGCCGGCTATAATGAAAATACTGCGACATACGCCCGAGTTCAAGCCGTCTGAGGTGGCGGTTGCCGAGGAAGTCATTGACGGCTGCCTGAAAGACCCCGTGAATTCGGGATATTATACCCTGGTTGCAGAGGATGGCTCTGGGATACTGGGCTATATTTCCTACGGGCCTACCCCGCTGACCGAAGGCACCTGGGACCTGTACTGGGAGGCAGTTGCTCAGGCAAGCCGGGGGCAGGGCATCGGCAGTGCCCTCATGCGGGCGGCAGAGGAGGAAACCAGGAAAGCTGAGGGGAGACTGGCTCTTATCGAAACATCCTCTACGCCGGCCTATGAAAAGACAAGGCGTTTTCATTTCACGCAGGGATACGAGGTGATTGCCCGCATCCCCGACTTCTATTTTCCCGGAGATGACAAGATAATCCTACAAAAGCGTCTGAGATAGAATTCAACAGGAATTGCTTTTAGGAAAGACCGCGTCATGGCTGAATATCTGCAATATTTCGTGCTTACCTTCGTCCCCCTGTTCATTGTTATCGACGCCTTCGGCAATCTGCCGTTCGTCATCTCGATGGGTGAGGATATGAATAAGCAGGAACGTCGCAAGATGGTTCATATCGCCATCATTACAGCTACGGCGGTTGGCCTGGTATTTCTCTTCTTTGGCCAGTTTATCCTGAATGTGATGGGTATCTCCGTCGGAGCATTTGCCATTGCCGGCGGGATTATCCTACTGGTGTTGTCGGTAAAGCACATGTCAACAGGTCACATGGTCACCGCTGTAAAAGAGGAGATGGTAGCTGCTGTACCCATCGGCACGCCGCTAACGGTGGGCCCAGCGACCATAACCACCCTGCTGCTCTTGGCGACGCAATTCCCCCTTTACATGGTGCTGATATCCTTTGCGCTTAATATGCTGATTACCTGGGGTATGTTCATGTTAAGCGGCTATATCATGAAGTTCATGGGGCAGGGTGGCCTGCGGGCAGTCTCAAGAGTCTTCAGTTTGCTGCTGGCGGCCATCGCCGTAAGTATGATTATCCACGGTCTTGATTCTATCGGTATTGTCAGTATTACCGGCTAGAACTTGCGCCGTAGTGATGAGAGGAATTCTTATGTTTCGTATTCGCTGTGTTTATGATGATATAACCCCGGCCAATCAGGATGCCCTAGCTCAGGTACAGGATATCCTGCGGTCCCAGTTTCCATCTTTATCTAAAAAAGAAATAAATAAACTACCGGAACAGCTTCGTAATCCCTTTAAATACCGCTTCCGCTCGATACTCTTCATCGCTGAGGGCATAAAAGGACGCGTCGATGGCTTTGCCCTCCTGTTTCATGAGCCGGCTCTGAAATTCTGCTATCTGGACTATATCTCCGCTGCTGAACGAAAGACGGGCGGTGGCATTGGAGGGGCTCTATACGAAAGGGTACGAGAGGAAGCGCTTGACCTGAATACTCTTGGTCTTTTCTTTGAGTGCCTCCCCGACGACCCTGCGTTAAGCCGCAACCCTGAAATCAGGAAGCAGAACGCGGCGCGCCTGCGCTTCTACGAAAGGTACGGTGCGCGCCCCATCATCAATACTGCATATGAAACACCCCTAAAGCAAGGAGACGATAACCCCCCGTACCTGGTCTACGACGATTTGGGACAGGATATTGAGTTGCCGCGTGAAAGCGCCCGAGCGATCATCCAGGCCATTCTGGAGCGTAAATATAAAGGTGTATGTTCTCCTGACTATGTGGAAATGGTAGTTGATTCTTTCCAGGATGACCCGATACGTCTGAGAAAACCGAGGTATGTGAAAAAGCCTCCCGTCCCGATTAAGCACACTACACCGGCAGACAAGCGCATCATGCTGGTCGTTAATGACCGTCACTGGATTCACCATGTAGAAGAACGCGGTTACGTTGAATCTCCGGTGAGAATAGACGTCATTCTGGAGGAGCTTGGCAAGACTACCCTGTTTCAGAGAGTGCCGCCACGTCACTATTCGGAGAAACACATCAGGGCAGTCCATGACCACGGATTTGTCGATTATCTTTGGAAGGTATGTACCAAACTTGACACGGGTACGGCAATATATCCCTACGTTTTCCCGGTACGCAACCGGACACGCCCCCCAAAGGACCTGCCGATACGTGCTGGTTATTACTGTATTGACACCTTTACGCCACTGACTGGTAATGCCTACCTGGCAGCTAAAAGAGCGGTGGACTGTGCTCTGACGGCAGCTAAAAAGCTACTGGAAGGCTACCGCTTGGCCTATGCTCTGGTACGTCCCCCAGGCCATCATGCCGAACCCGCCACCTTCGGAGGCTTCTGCTATTTCAATTCGGCAGCGGTGGCAGCTCAGTTTCTCAGCACGTATGGTAAGATCGCTATCCTTGATGTTGACTATCATCACGGCAACGGCCAGCAGGAGATATTCTACGACCGCCCCGATGTTCTGACCATATCAATTCACGGTCACCCCAGTTTCACCTACCCATATTTCAGCGGCTTTGTTAGTGAGAAGGGGAGAGGCCCCGGTAAGAATTATAATATCAATATTCCCCTGCCGGAAGATATTGACGGTGAGTATTACCGGCGTGTTCTCCGGGGTGCATTAAGCCGGGTACGCCGCTTCAAACCCAGGTTCCTTATTGTGGCGCTGGGGTTGGACACAGCCAAGGAAGACCCAACCGGCAGCTGGAGCCTGGAAGCCGAGGACTTTGAAGCCATCGGGCAAATGATTGGCTCGCTTCGTTTGCCGACGCTGGTTGTCCAGGAAGGCGGCTATGATACGAGGGTGCTCGGCATCAACGCCCGTCATTTTCTTACCGGGTTATGGTTTGGAGCCTATTCGCCATAGACTGTATGTGCTGGAGGGGAAAATATAGTCTTCAGCAATGGCACAATTACTTAATACGTTAGCGGTCATGGAGGGCCAATTCAACAAACACTCATTTTGTTACATCCACAACTATATAGTGCCCTATCTTTTATTAAAAAATATCCTCGGTCTCCCAAGTTCTCAAACTTTGGATTCTTGATAACAAAATCACCGAGGACTATACTCAGTTTACAGCGTATATCTTTACCTCCAGAACGTTGTGAAAAGGAGGTGAATTATGTCACTGCTACCAGCTTTCGAAATAGGTGTATGGAATGCCTGGATTCTCACACTATATGTTGCTTTGCACCCTCTTATAATGATACTGATTGATAAATTGATGGGCACCGGGGACATATTTAAGAAAATGGGAGAGCCTAATCTTAACAAGACTGAGAAGACAATTAATATTCTTAGTAACTTTGTTTTACTTTTTGCACTCCTCATATACTCTATTTTTCTGCCGTTACAATTAGGAACTGCATGGTTTTATGTAGGCCTTACTCTGTGTGTATTAGGGATAGTTACCTGGACGTTAGCTATAGTAAATATTGTCGATATCCCGCTCGGTGAGCCTTGGAACAAGGGACTCTATCGATATTCAAGACATCCCATGACTCTCGCTGGCTATTTGATACTTTTAGGTGCAGGTATAGCTTCAGCCTCATGGGTTTTCTTATTGTTTTCAATTGTATATATAATTTTGGCAGCTATTCCCACAATTGCGGAGGAACGCTTCTGCCTTGAGAAATACGGTGAAGCCTACCATGAATATATGAATAGGACTCCAAGATGGTTAGGAATACCCAAAATAGTGAAATCGAAATAAATGGAAAGTAGCAACGACTGGATTTGAACCAGTGGGCAAAAGTTAAAAACCTCATGCCTTAAACTTAAATGTAGAAGGAGATGATAAAAATGCGGATTAGTATTCTCACTAAGAGTGTATTAGGTTGGTGGTCAGTCGGCTTGGTTGTATTTAACATTCTATTTTTCGTATTGTCCGAAGTTATACTTGGTCCAGGACCTGATTACAATATGGCTCTTGCTTATGCCTTAACAGCCGTTGTTGCAGGCATAGCAGTAGCTGCCTTTGTGACAGGGATCATCAGTATCATGAGGAGAAAGGAGCGGGCTATTCTCGTCTTTGTGGCTATGGCAATTAGCTTATACAGCCTAATAGGAGGAACCGCTTCACTGCTTGGCTTGGCGGAGTAGACAGGAAGAGTATGATGAGCAAAAATCCTGTTTTAAGAAATATCCTCTCGGGTCTATCGATAGTGGTGTCAACTCCTATTTTGCTGACTTTGCTTTTTCTTTTTTATGCCTTAATTTTCAATCTTTATGATATATTGATACCTTTAAAACAAGACGGGCCTAATCCATATTTCTTTCTCAGGCCATTTACTCTTCTTGTGATTCTAGCCATTATTTCTTGGTTTGTCTTTCGTTCAAAAGTTGTCACCCTGTTCAAGGCTATTTACACAACTGTACCAGTAGCAACTGTTTTGGCTTTTATCGGTATTTATTTTGAACGTCAGCCAGTTCTAATTTATTCACTTGGTGCCCTATTCTCGCTAGGTATCTTATCTTATTTATTTATAGCAAAGAAATCCTGGCTTTATTACTTTAGTGTGATTCTTGTTTCGATTACCCTGTTGTTGGTGATACTCACAGGCGTGGAGATATGAGGAGATTGAAAAACCAATCGGTAACAATTGTATTTGAACCAGTGCACAAGGGCTAATAGAATCACACAATTGGGCGGTTTGTGACATGCTATTCAGAAGTCCGGGTGTTTCTCAAACGAAGTTACCCGGGAAAGTGTTCATCCTGGACATTTATATCCAGTGGGTAAACGAGTGAGGTAAAAGTAGGATAAGATAGGTTGACAAAAGTTGTATAATAACATTGGGGTAAGTCTTATAGAGGAGTGAATTTTCTGCACTAACGGGATGGAAATTCATTAGGTAGGGGGGCATTGAGATATCGGTCCTAAGATGGTCGCTTGACCGGTGTTGAGCCAACAGCGAAACCGACCCGCGATGGGTCGGTTTTTGTTTTTGGACGTAATCAATGACGTGACGAGATGTAGAATCAGACCTGGTGGTGAATGAAAATAGCCGAGGGGGTGATAATGTCGTGAAAGGTTTATAGGAAAAGTGCGGACGAGACGACCTTTAGAACATAAGAACTTAGGAGGTGTATAGTGAAGAAAGCGAAAGCAATCAGCATTACTGTGGCTAGCGTACTTGTTCTGGTAATGTGTTTTATTGCATTGCCTGCGGCCACTCCGCAGAGCGCACAGGCAAATGGAGGCCCGCCGCTTCCTGCCGTGACCGGTCCCATCCTTCCTACTTCGGGTGCATTTGACCCGGCAGCCGGTACTGATTACCAGTCGCGCGGCTATGTTCAGGAAGAATATTTTATAAGCGGGACCGCCAACGAGTATGAGCTGGTTAATCCTACTGACAATACCAGTTTCGCAGTCCAGGTCAGGACACCAGACCTCTCTTACAAGACGCGGATTCTGGTGCGTCGTCCGGCAAATCCAAGGCACTTCAGCGGCAATGTGGTTGTGGAATTTCTGAACCCGAGTGGGGGCTATGACATTGCTACTGCCTGGGCATGCTTTTATAACCAGATAATGCGCAATGGCGATGTCTGGGTGGGGGTTACCTGCAAGAAGACCATATTGTATTCAATGTGTGCAGGGTGGCCGCAGGGCTTGTGGGCTTTTGACTACGCGCGGTATAAGTCCTTGTATTTTGCAACAGACCGCGCACAGGCCTGGGACATCTTCACCCAGTTGGGCGCTCTGCTGAAGACTGACGACCCATCTAACCCACTGGTGCAAGCCGGGTTAAGCCTGAGCGATGTGAAACTCATTGGTCATGGCTATTCCCAGACGGGCGGCTATTTGATTACCTACATCAACTTTTTCCACAATGATGCCAAGATTGGCAGTGACTTCATCTACGATGGCTACCTGGCTAGCGCTGCTGCCGGGCCCATCTGGGTCAATGACGATGGAATGGACCCATGTGTCCCCAGTATGGGGTTTGGGCCTTTCCCGGCAACCGACCCGCGCCGGGTCATACAGCCGTGTGGCGTGCCGGTGATACACACGCTGACAGAGACCGAGATTGCCATACCGTCCGCGGACTTGAACGCGATTGTAACTCGACGTGTAGACAGCGACACATATCCGGACCTGTTCCGACGCTATGAGATAGCGGGTGCCTGTCATAAGGGCGCAGGTTCCCCGGGCCCGACAAACGCGGACCTACTTAAAACCATGGGGTATGTATGCCCGTGGTGTTGTTATGGTACCCATAGTGATTTTCCGGTACAGTATATCCATAATGGGATTCTGGTGAATATGGAGCAATGGGTGCGGAATGGGACACCACCGCCAAGGGGCGATTTAATCGAGCTGACGTCAGCCGGGGTTATTGTGAGAGATGTTTTCGGCAACGCCCAGGGTGGCGTCCGGACTCCCTATGTTGACGTGCCTATAAAAACGTACCTCCCGATGAGCCCTGCCTGTCCCACCTGTCCCCCCGCAAGTTTGTGTGCGGGCTGTTCCTTCTGGTGTGCGATTTTAGGCAATATAGTCCCCTTTGATGAGGCAACACTCGAGGGGCTGTACAAGAACCACGGGGGCTATGTGAGTAAATTCGTCAAGAGCACCCAACAGCTGTTCAAGAATGGCTGGGTGACTAAAGTCGATATGAAGCTGATGAAGACCAAGGCGGCAGAATCCGACGTGCTTAAGTAGCGTTAGTTGCTCTGAATGCCAGGAGAGCGGGGATGACTAATTGCCATCCCTGCTCTTTTATTTTTGCCTCTTCCCATGGCCTGTCTTGTTCGCAGACAAGAGAGCGAAATGAGCATTAGTGTATGATTAGACAAAAGGGTTAGGAGCGTCCTGGGGGTAGTTAGATGAGAAGTGTTCATTTTTGATGGTATGTTCGATGTCGCACTTGTCCATAATGTGCAATCTGAAAGAAAAAAGGCTGGGTACTTGTCAAAGATACCCAGCCTCTGGTAATTCTATAACTTGTAACTTCAGCTCTTGCCTATCCTGAACACCTTGGTTCCGCATGTCGGACAAACACCCTGAGTTGCTGGCTTGCCATTCTTCATGGTTATGGCCTTGGCATCCTTCATTTCCCTCTTGGCTTTGCATTTCATACAATAGGCTTGCATTAAGTGTACCTCCTTGTTTTGATATCAACAATAGACTATTCCTCCCCATAATGTCAATAGTTTTAAACTCATCTTGGAGTAATAAGTGCCTGGATTGTGCAGCCTCATACACAAAAAGGGCTCTACCAACTCGTAATCTGGGAGAGCCCTCAAATTCAAATCTGGGCCAAATGTAATCTATTTGGGGGATGGAGGTGAAAGGGGCTTTCCATCGCAAACATTTTGCTAACGAACTGTTTAGCAGCCGGCGGCACAGAGCGGCATAGACAGATATAAAATACCAACCTATCTTAGACAGGGAGAGACCAGATGCTATGTGGAGGGATGAGGTGAGACATCACGCTTGTGACTCTTAATCAGCCGGTTACAGGTTCGAGTCCTGTGCGGCTCACGTTCAACCTCCACCCCCTTCGCCGCTATTTTGCCGACATCTGGTTTTGGTACTCCAAGGGTGAAGTCATGCTATCCCGATTCAAATGGACCTGAAAGGTATGCTACAATGATATTCAGGATAGCGGTAGGAAATGTATGAGAAAATACTTGTCCCGTTAGATGGTTCAGAAATAGCCGAGGTAGCTCTCCCCTATGCTGAGGAGCTGGCTGGAATACTTGGGTCCGAGATTACCCTGATATCTGTTAGCCATTCGGCTGAAGAGCAGGACCAACAGATGTTCCAGCTATATATCCAGAAGACTGTTGAGTCCATAAGAGAAAGGGTTGAGAGGTATCTTGAGAAGCCGTCTGAGAGAGTCATCCAAGTAAAGTCAGCAATCCTGGTCGGTAATCCTGCTGAGGAGATTGTGGATTATGCAGACAGAGGTGACATTGACTTGATTGTCATGGCAACACATGGCCGTTCTGGCATTAAACGCTGGGCTTTGGGAAGCGTGGCTGACAAGGTGCTGAGAGCTACTGAACAGCCAGTAGTGCTTATCAGGGCCAAGAATGCCCGCTCTTACACGCATGAGAAGGGTATATTAAGCAAGGTGCTTGTCCCTCTGGACGGTTCTAAAGAAAGCGAGACAGTGATCCCATATATCGAGGAGCTTGCCTCTAAGCTTGGAGCGGAGATTATTTTATTTCAGGTGCTAGCACTAGCTTACCATGTTCACATTTCCGGGGATGCAGCTGTCCAAGTTGCCTATACTGAAAAAGAGATGGAGCCGCTAAAGATAAGTGCTCAGAGCTACCTCGAAAAGATAGGTAGCAAATTCAGAAAGGAAGGCATCACCATAAAGTGCAAGGTAAGAGTTGGTGCTGCAGGGCACGAGATTATCAAGCTTGCCCATGAAATTAATGCTGATTTAGTAGCCATGTTGACACATGGGCGATCGGGCATTGGACGCTGGGTCTTTGGGAGTGTCGCAGAGAGGGTTATGCATTCCGGAAACACTCCAGTTTTACTAGTCAGGTTACCTGGAGCTAGTAGAGAGTAGTATAAGATGTGTGAAATAAAGTAAAGGTTTGGGGTAAATTGCTTGCAAAAGAAACCTTGTGATTACCTTTATATATTTGTTCTCCTCCTGCTTCACATTTTGGTTCTAGCTAGCTCTAGCAGCATGCGCTGCTCGGCAGCAGCTATGTTACGCCGGGTGTGGTCGATAACATCAGGGTTTACTGAGACCGAGGTAATGCCCCATCTAACTAGTTTCTCGGCATAATCAGGGTAATTTGAGGGCGCTTGTCCGCAGATAGAACATGTTATTCCCATTCTTTTGCAGGTTTCGATAATACAGCGGATAGCCTCCATTACTGCTTTGTCACGCTCGTCGTAGAGGGGAGCGCATATCTCACTATCTCGGTCTACTCCCAAGACAAGCTGGGTAAGGTCATTTGAGCCGATAGATATGCCAGTAACGCCTAGTCGAATATAATCTTCAAGCCAGGTAACTATGGAGGGTACTTCAGCCATTACCCAGAGTTCCATCTCCCGGTCGTTACCCAGTTCGCTAGAGTCAATGATATGCTTGCAACGCTCGAATTCCCACAGGGTGCGCACGAATGGAATCATGAGATGCAAGTTGTGGTATTGCTCTCGAACTTTTTGCAGCACCTTCAATTCTAACTCGAAGAGGTCTGGATTCTGGATGTATCGATAGCAGCCGCGGAATCCAATCATCGGGTTCTGTTCTGGTAATTCATATTTCTCGCCACCATGTAAGTTGCGAAACTCATTGGAACGGAAGTCCATAGCTCGATAGATTACTGGCCTGGGATAGAAAGCTCTGGTGAATATAGTTAATTTTTTGGCCATACTATCCACAAACTTGTCACCCTGGCCTTCTTCGAGAAGCTGGCGGGGGTGAACACCGTCACAAGCATCTATTACCATAAACTCGGCTCGCAGTAAGCCTATGCCATCTACATTTTCCTTGGCCACTCGCTCAGCTTCGTAAGGCATGGCCAAGTTCACATACAGTCTGGTAGCAGTCACCAAGGGTGCTGCTTTAGGAGCCGTTATTGTTGGCACCTCTTCAACTTTCTTTTCCTCCTCAAGTTGTCCTTCATAAATAACCCCATGAGTACCATCTACAGTAACCAATACCCCATTCTGGAGTACCTTAGTAGCTAGCCTGGTCCCGACAACACAAGGCAGCCCCATTTCCCGGGATACAATGGCGGCATGACATGTCATGCCGCCACCATCGGTGACGATAGCTGATGCCTTTTTCATCAGCGGGACCCAATCAGGGGAGGTCATTTCGGCTACGAGGATGTCGCCCCGTTTCAGCTCATTGTCTCTGTCCGGTGATATTAACACCCTAACATCGCCACTAGCCCTGCCAGGGCCGGCTCCCAGGCCTCTAAGCAGTTCCTTAACCTCTTTTTCTTCCTCTTCCTCCGGCACCTCCTGCGGCTTTTGAAGGGTGGTGATTGGCCTTGATTGCACAATATATTTCTGTTTTCCTTCAATAGCCCACTCTGTATCTTGAGGGCTGCCGTAGTGTTTCTCATCACGCAGCCCCAACCTGGCAATTTCCAGGACTTCTTTATCGCTAAGTACGCGAGTCTTTGCTTCTTTTGGAGAAAGGGTTATGGACTCGTTTTCACCATCGGGAGCACGCACTATCTTGAAGTTCTTTTGACCGATCTGTGTTTCTTTCACCTGGAGACTATCTTTGTCAACCACATACAGGTCAGGGGCTACATTACCGCCTACCACCACTTCACCCAGTCCAAAAGCTGCCTCTATTACTAAGCTCCGAGTATCATTAGTGGCAGGGTTGGCGGTAAACATGACCCCAGCCTTGTCAGAATTGACCATTTTTTGCACCACTACAGCGATGACCGGCTCCTCAAGAAAATCCTTTTTAGCTCGGTAGAAGATGACCCGGCCTCCATATAGCGAGGCCCAGCAGTCTTTAAGCCTCTGTATTAAGGCATCCTCACCTTTCACATTCAAGAAGGTAGCGTTCATGCCAGCAAACGAAGCTGTCTCGGAGTCTTCCATCGTAGCTGAGGAACGAACTGCGACAAACTGGGCAGCTACTCCATCCTTCTGTGAGAGTAGACGGTAGGCCTTGGTTACCTCCTTATATATCTCAGGGGGCATCTGAGCCTGGCTGATGAGACGTTGGATTTCTTTTGCCTTCCGTCTTAACTGAATGTTGTTATCTACGTCCAACCCGGTTAATCGGTGCTTTATCTTAGCTCTCAGGCCACTCTCCTTGATAAAATGTTGGTAAGCCTGTGCAGTGACGACAAACCCAGGAGGCACTGGCAGACCTGCTTTGGTTATTTCTCCCAAATTGGCCCCTTTGCCACCTGCTTGAGCTACATCTGCACTACCTAGTTCCTCAAACCATTTCACTACGTCCATTGTCACACCTCCTACTAGAATTTGTTTTCTGATATATAGATACTAATGCTCAGAACTGTTTAGGCTCATTATGAGGCTAGAGCCGAGTTGAGGTAAGTATCTATGTAGCTAGTACCTTGGACGATTTAAGGAAACGCATATCTAACTCCTTTTTCCTTTCCCATGTCTCCCGGAAGGGGATATATACTACCTTCCCTTTATTTTCCCCGACAACATGTCCTTCCTTCCCATTGAGTATGCCCTCAGCAGCAGCAATGCCTAGTTTACTCGCCAAGACCCTATCCCTTGCTGTTGGCGCTCCTCCTCTTTGCAGGTGGCCCAGTATACATACACGGCAGTCAACTTTGAGGCGGTATTGGACGTACTGGGCAATCTGCACAGTGTGTCCTACTTCATTCCCCTCAGCTACTACTATGATGCTACTCCGCTTACCTCTCTTGAAACTTTCCCTCAAAGTACGGCACAACTTTTCCAAATCGGTCTCTTTTTCGGGTATAATTATTTCCTCAGCACCGCCAGCGATTCCTACCTCGAGGGCAATGAAGCCGGATAACCGTCCCATCACCTCCACAAAGAAGACACGCTCAAAAGCATCCGCTGTGTCACGAATCCGGTCTATGGCTTCCACTGCGGTATTGATGGCAGTATCAAAACCGATAGTATAATCAGTGCCATAGACATCGTTATCTATAGTAGCTGGGATCCCGATTAGTTTTATTTGGCTCTCCTCAGCTATGGCTGAAGCTCCACGAAAAGTACCATCTCCCCCAATAACCACTAGTCCTTCAATTCCCTCTCGCTCCAAGACTTGAATTCCCTTTGCTCTCCCCTCTACAGTCTTCATTTCCTCGCAGCGCGAGCTTTCTAAGATAGTGCCGCCCCGTTGAATAATGTTGGCCACCGCCCGGCGGTCCAGGTTGACAAACTCTCCGTTCAGAAGCCCATTGTAGCCACGCCGGATTCCCACTACCTCGACGTCTTTTTGTACTGTACTGCGAACCACAGCCCGGATGCAGGCATTCATACCCGGAGCATCACCGCCGCTGGTCAAAACCCCGATCTTTTGCATCTCAATTTCTCCCTGCCGAAAAATAGGGGTATCTGCGTATATCTATCAGGGCATGCTCTGTATGAATTCAAACTATGTGCTCTCCTTCGTCCGCCTTGTGCTATGAGTGGAAATAGATACTGGAGATGATGCAGGCGTCTCCGAAGCCTGGTTGGAGGAACAGCTTGTATCGGGAACTGCAAGGGGCTGCCCTTTCCCCATCTGCATGAGCTGGCTAGATTGAATTGCAGTTAAATACATCTGCTCGGTATATTCTTTTGCCATGCGCCGAGCGCTGAACAAGGGTGCATTTGAGCGAATGGCTTCCTTGATTATTCGTATCCAGCCATGCGGTATGCCATTTATATCATGCTCATAGTAAAGAGGAATGACCGTATTCTCCAGTAAACTATAAAGCTCTTCGGCATCTGCCTTATCTTGGTCTGTTGAATTAATTGTCTCAATATCCTTGTGAATGGCCCACCCATTGGTACCGTTATAACCCTCATACCACCAACCATCAAGCACACTAAGATGTGGCGCACCGTTAAGGGCTGCTTTCTGCCCGCTAGTGCCACTGGCTTCTTGAAGTGGTCGAGGAGTATTAAGCCAGATATCAGTGCCATGGATAAGATAACGTGCTATGTGCATATCATAATCCTCAACGAAGGCTATGCGGCCGCCGAATTCGGGGTCTTTTGCCACAGTGTATATCTCTTGGATGAGCTGTTTCCCATGCTCATCGTTAGGATGTGCTTTACCGGAGAATATTATTTGGACTGGCTGCAAGTTACTTCGAAGTATACGCTTCAAGCGGTTAACGTCATACAGGATAAGCGCAGCCCGCTTATAGTCGGTGAAACGGCGGCTGAAGCCGAGAGTAAGTGTTTCCGTATCAAGCAAAGCCCCCATAGCTAATGCCTGCACCGGTGCTACAGCGTCTTCAGACCACCGCTTTCGTGCTCGCTCTTGTATTGCACCGATTAGTTTATACTTTAACCACCGACGTACTGCCCATATTTCCTCGTCTGGAATATCCAGCACGTGTTCCCATAATGTTGGATCATCATGCCTTTTTAGCCAATCATGACTAAGATACCTTTCATACAATCTGGCCATCTGTGGAGCCACCCAGGTGGGGACATGAACCCCGTTGGTTACTGAGCCAATAGGTACGTTTTCCTCCGTGGTATCCGGCCATAAAGAATGCCACATTCGATGGCACACCTCTTTATGGAGTTGGCTGACACCGTTGCGCTGGTTAGCCATCCTCAAGCCCAGCACGGTCATATTAAAAACCGTTTTATCCGAATCCTGCATACCTAGCTTCAAGAATGCATCCCTGTCCAATCCAAGGGTGCCCCAGTAGCGATGAAAACACCTTTCCATTAGATCGAGGGAAAATACATCATTGCCCGCCGGAACTGGCGTATGAGTGGTGAAAACAGTTGTGCTTCGCACCTTATTAGCGGCTTCGGTGAAAGCAAGGCCTTTCTCTACTAGCTCTCGGACACGCTCCAGCATCATGAAGGCTGTATGCCCCTCATTGGCATGCCAGATGGCTGGCTCAATACCGAGTGCTCGGAGAACACGCACGCCACCAATACCCAGAACAATCTCCTGGTGTAGGCGCATTTCGCGGTCGCCAGCATAAAGACGAGCAGAAAGCTCACGGTCCGATGGGGAATTGCCTTCAATGTCAGTGTCCAATAAATAGAGTTTTACTCGGCCGACATTCACCTGCCAGACGGCGATGTAAACCGACCTTGCATCGAGCGGAACTTCAATATGCATCGTCTGTCCCTGAGCAGTAAGTACCGGATGGATGGGTGTCTCACTGAAACTCAACTGCTCGTAAACCTCCTCCTGCCAGCCATTAGCGGAAATATACTGATGAAAATACCCCTGGGGATACATAAATCCCACTCCTACTATAGGTAATCCGAGGTCGCTTGCCTCTTTGCAGTAATCACCTGCCAAAATACCCAGCCCACCAGCATAGAGGGGAAGTGAACAATGGATAGCAAATTCCAGTGAAAAATACGCAATGGTGTGCTGTGCCAGATGGGGATATTCTGTATTAAACCAGGTGCTAGTTGCTGACATATTGGTTTTGAAATCGCTAATAACAGAGTCGTAATTCTTGAGGAAGATAGGGTCTTCAGCGGCTGCTATCAACCGATGAAGGGCAATCTGTTGCAGTAATTTGACTGGATTATGGCCTGAAGTTTTCCATAAAGGGCGATCCAAGACTTTGAATAGCTCACGGGCCTCTATATGCCAGCTCCACCATAAATTACAAGCTAGCTCGCTTAGCCCACCGATACGCTTTGGGAGCTTTGGTACTGACAAGCTATTCATTTCAGTCTCTTCAAGCTTTCTATTGCCTTCTTTCTGACCCCATTCTTATCCTCAAGGTAAACAGGACTAAGGTAGTATGTCCCGAGTAGTTTTCCCTGTACATAACTCGTTTGCTCTTAGAAGAAGGAATTAACATGCTGGA
>Ga0307378_10002784_pt1 | contig 26240 bp, 30 predicted proteins | sample UN1MG_FD_202238 | JGI IMG/M metagenome (GOLD analysis project Ga0307378, IMG submission 202238) | Soil microbial communities from Risofladan, Vaasa, Finland - UN-1 | ecosystem: Environmental > Terrestrial > Soil > Coastal area > Acid sulfate soil | place: Finland: Risofladan, Vaasa | collected...
CGGGAGCGTTCACCGCCGTCGCCTCCGCCGCCAGCAACTCGCACCGCGTTGCCCTGTGGCCGGGCTGCGACGCCGCCCAGTCCTTCAGCCCCGACTTCGCGTTCGGCTTCGGCGTCGCCACCTACGACGGCGACATCACCATGCGCAGCGACGCCTTCGGCGAGTACTCCTTTGCCGTCATCGGGCAGACCGATATCCCCGGCTCGCCCCGCATGTTGGGGCGAATGCTGCGCGCGGTATACATCGTGGTGTCAGACCGCGCCGGCCGTGCGATCATCGGCGGCAAGACCGTCCCCGGCAACACGCAGAGCGTCTTCCGCCGCATGCGCATCCACCGCGCAGCCGGGCGCTACCGGGAGCCGCGCCCGGGGGCGGCTCCGTGAGCGCCGGCGTCGGTCTCACCGATACTCACGCCCACCTCACCCACCCGGACTTGTGGCACAGCCGCCTCGGCTGTGCTCCCGGAATCACAGGCGAGGGCGCCTGTGCCACATCCGCGCCGATAGCGCGGGCCGCCGCCGCCGGCGTGGGGCGCATTATTACCGTCGGCTTCGACCTTGCCACCAGCGCCAGCGGCGCCCGCCTGGCGGCGACTGATGAGCGCGTGTGGCACGCGCCGGGGATCCATCCCCACGATGCCTCGTGCGTGGGGCCGGAGGCGCTGGCCGAGCTGCGCCGCCTGGCGACTCTGCCGCGAGCGGTCGCCATCGGCGAGACCGGCCTCGACTTCTACCGCGACCGCTCCCCGCGTGACGCGCAAGCCGCCGCCTTCCGCGCGCACCTGGCCCTGGCCGCGGAGCTCGACCTGCCCGTAATCGTGCATTCGCGCGACGCCCACCAGGAGGTGCTGGCGATCTGGGCTGAGGGCGAACGCCGGCGCGGGGTCCTGCACTGTTTCTCCGGTGACGCCGATATCGCCCGGCGCGCGGTCGAGATAGGGCTCTACATCGGCATCGCCGGCCCGGTGACTTTTCGCAGCGCTGAGCGCCTGCGCGCCATCGTCCGGGGCCTGCCTCGCGAGCGCGTGCTGCTGGAGACGGACTGCCCCTACCTCGCCCCGCACCCGCACCGCGGCGAGCCCAATGAGCCGGCATACCTGCCGCTCATCGCCGCGGCGGTCGCGCAGTGCTGGGGGGTGACGGCGGCGGAGGTGGCCCAGATCACCACCGCCAATGCCGCCGCGTGCTTCCCGGAGTTGGCGGGCTAGCGATCACCACCGGCGGCCTCTAGCTCGGCCCGGGTGCGCTCGACCAGGCCGATCAGCCGCTCCAGCTTGCCCCCTGGAGCCGGCTCCAAGGCCGCTCGCAGTTGCTCAGCCGTGAAATGCTCGGCCAGGAACGCGAGCGCCTCTATGCGCCCCTGCCAGCAGCCGACCACGAGCTTGCACGGCAGGCCGCGGTTGGCCCGCCGGCAGTAGTTGAATGTCACCGGCCCGCCTAATTGCAGGCAGCGGATCCCCTCACCATCGTGCCGCTCCAGGGAGCTCATGTCTGTGGCTCGCCCTCGGTGATGCGCGCGCCCTGGGACAGCGCGTCGGCAATCATGCGCGCGGCGTCGGCCACGCCGCTGGGCAGGTCCAGCTTCACTCCCAGGCGGCCGAGCAGATAGCTCAGCTCGGCCAGGGTCGGCTGCTCCAGGCCCACCTTCTCCAGCAGTTCGCGCTGCGCGAAGGTCTGCTCCGGCGTGCCCTCGAAGATGACGCCGTCGCGGCAAACGACATACACGCGATTGGACACCAGGGGAACGATGTTGACCTCATGGGTCGTATAGACGATGGAGAGGCCGTGCTCGTCGTGCAGATGATTGAGCAAGTCAATCATCTCGTGCTTGCTGCGCGGGTCGAGGCCCTCGAAGGGCTCGTCGAGGATCACCAGCTCGGGGCGCGTGACCAGCGCCCCCGCCAGGGCGACCTTGCGTTTCTCGCCGCCGCTGAGGTAGTGGCAGACGCGATCGGCGAGGTGAGCGATGCCCAGCTCTGCCAGTACCTCGTCCACCATCTCCCGCACTCGCGCCGACGGGTAGCCGTAGTTGCGCGGAGAGAACGAGACATCGTCGCGGACGGTGGGAGCGATGATCTGCTCCTCGGCGTTCTGCAGCACGACGCCCACGCGCTCGCGGATGCGCGCGTAGTCGCGCGCGGGGTCCACCCCGAAGACGTCCACCTCGCCCTCGTGCGCGCGCAGCAAGCCGATGATGTGGTGCAGCATGGTGGACTTGCCGCCGCCGTTGGGGCCGACGATGGCGACGCGATCGCCGCGGTCGACGACCATGTCGAGGCCACACAGGTGCACCGCGGTGCGGTCGGGATAGACGTGGCGTATGCAGCTAACCTTGACTATGCGTTCCATCGGGTCACGATCGCCGCCGCCAGCGCCGCCGCGCCCAGCAGTATCGGCGCGGCATCGGTGGCGAGCGAGTTCCACGACCGCGCCGGCGCCGCGATGCGGTCGCTGTAGCCGCGCACGATCATAATATCGTACTGGCGCTCGCTGCGGTCCATGGCGTGAATCAGCAGCTTGCCGAGCGCGAGCGAGAGGTTGCGCAGGTTGGTCGCCGGCCGCCGCAGGTTGACCCCGGAGCGCACCCGCGTCGCGGTCACCATTTCCCCCGCCATCTCCGCCAGCGTGAAAAGCGAGCGATAGGTCAAGAACAGCGCCTCGCCGACGATGCGCGGTAGCACCCGCGACAAGAGGCCGAATACCCGTGGGTAGGGCGTCGTCGCCAGCAGCGCCACTAACGTCAGCGCGGCGGTCAGGGCGCGCCCCAAGATCAACGCCGGCGTCTGCCACGTCCCATCCCACGCGCTGACGACGAACAGCGCGACGAACACGACCGGATAGGCGCCGATGGTCATGACCCGCAGCGGCGGGACGCGCGCCACCGCCAGCAGCGCGACCAGCGTCAGGTACAGCGCCGCCAGCAGCGGCAGATAATCGCCGATGACCACCGCCGCCAGCAGCAGCGCGCTCATGATGAGCTTGGCCGCCGGCCCGGCGCGGTGCAGGAAGCTGCGGCCCGAGGTCGCCCAGTAGTCTATGACGGCGATGTCAAACCCGCTCATAGTCCGGCGCCAACCCCACCAGGTCCGGCTTCACTCGCGCCGCGAAGCGCACCACCAGGCCGGTGACGACGCTCTCCACGATCCACCCCAGCGATCCCAACCCCAGCACCAGCCACGCGAACCTGCGCAGCGACAGCTCCGCGTATGGCGCCCCCGCGTGCAGCGGTCCCAGCCCTCCCGCGTGCGCGCGCTCGCCGAAGCTGGTCACCTCGCCCAGGTGTACGAGGCCCGCCTGGGGCGAAGCCAGAGCGATGATGCCAAGCATGACCGCGGCGCCGACCACCATCGCCGGGAACGCCGCGGCGCCTGCTGCCGGCCCCGGCGCCAGCGCTCGCTTGAGCACGCGGAACAGCGCCCACGCGGTCAGCATCTCGCTGCCCAGAATCAGGGTGTTGAGGCCGACAACGGTGATGCCGCCGTGGCCCACCAGCGCCAGCAGCAGATTGACGATGAACGCCGCGATGACGCCGGACGCGGGGCCCAGGACGATGCCGGCGAGGGCGGCAAGCTGCACGTGGTAGACCGCCGGGATCACCGGCACGCTCATGGAGATGATCATGAAGGCGGCGATCATGGACAGCGTGGGCAGGCGGCGGCGAAAATCCGCGCCCGCGGCGACGCGCGCCGCAATGGCGATAAGCACACCGGCAAGGGCAAGCCCGCCCGCCCACAGCCATAACGGCAAGACGCCGTCCGGCAAGTGAAGATGAGTCACGTCCGCCTGCACCGACCACAGTGATGATGAGCACGCGAACCGTCGGCGCCGGTGGACTATTATGCGCCTGGGGCGCGATATCCTGTCGCCGTTGTTCGGGGACCGTCCCCCGCCGCCGAGCGCATCGCTCCAGCTCAGGGCCTGAAGCGACGGTCCCCGGCGGTCTTACCCCTCCTGCTCCTCGTACTGGCGCCGCAGCATCTCCACCACGGTGGGATCGGCGAGGGTGGTGGTATCGCCCAGAACGCGGCCCTCGGCGATGTCGCGCAGCAAGCGGCGCATGATCTTGCCGCTGCGCGTCTTGGGCAAGCCGCCGGAAGGCTTGCTGGAGACGGAGCTCCCGGGATCTTGCAGGTTTCCTTGACAGCGAAAAACCCAGCCTGCTATCATGCACGCGGTCGGTTATCCTCAACGGCGAGGCCCTGCCGTAAACCACGCCAGGTAGAGGCACATGTCCGAGGGCTATAACGTTATCGTCGTCGGTCGTGGAGCAGTCGGCAAGGAGTTGCTGCGGGTGCTGGCGCAGCGCAGCTTTCCCGCTTCGCGGGTCACCGTGCTTGCCACCAGCGCCGGTTCCGTGGAGGTGGACGGCCGCGCTTATGAGGTGCGCGTTGCGGCGCCGCAGGAGTTCGACGGCTGCGACATCGCCCTGTTCGCGGGCACCGAGGGCGAGCAGGGCGCCGCCGTGCTCTATGCCCCGGAGGCGATCCAGCGCGGTGCGGTGGTCATTGACAACGGCAACGACTTCCGCATGGATCCGCGGGTGCCCCTGGTGGTGCCCGAGGTCAATCGCGACGCCCTGCGCGGCGACCATCATCTGGTTGCCAACCCCAATTGCTCGACTACTCAGATGGTGGTGGCGCTCAAGCCCTTGCACGACGCGGTGGGGATCAAGCGCGTCGTGGCGGCCACCTATCAGGCCGCTTCGGGTGCCGGGGCGGGCGCGGTGGCGCAGCTCGAGGCGGAGATGGCCGCCCACGTACGCGGTGAGCCGATGCCGCCCCCCGACAAGATGCCGCAACGCCTGGCGCTCAACGTCTTCCCCCACATCGGCAGCTTCGACGACGATGGCTACTGCTCGGAGGAGGTCAAGCTGGCGCGCGAGACCCACAAGATCATGGGCGATGACTCGATTGCGGTGACCGCGACCGTGTGCCGCGTGCCGGTGGGCAACGTCCACTGCGAGGCGATCAACCTGGAGCTGCGGCAGGAGCTGACTCCGGCGCGGGCGAAGGAATTGCTGGCGAACTTTGAGCCCTACGGCGATGGGTATCGCCCGCTGCGAGTGGTGGACGCTCCGCGCGAGGGTCGCTACCCGATGCCGGCGGAGATCAGCGGCTCCGACGAGGTGTACGTGGGGCGCATCCGGCGCGACCTGACGGTGGAGCACGGACTCAACCTGTGGGTGGCGGCCGACAACCTGCGCAAGGGCGCCGCGCTCAACGCGGTACAGATCGCGGAGCAGATGGCGGTCATGGGACTGCTGCCGAGGTAGGGCCAGTGAATGACATCAGCGAACAGGCGGCGGTCAACGTCGTCGTGCAGAAGTTCGGCGGCACCTGCACCGAGCCCGAGCACCAGGCGCTGGCGGCTGAACGCATCATGGAGTGCCGCGATCGGGGGCTATGGCCGGTCGCGGTCATATCGGCCATGGGGCGCGAGGGGCAACCCTACTCCACCGCCGAGCTGGTCAAGCTCGTGCGCCAGATTCATCCCAAGATCCAGCCCCGCGAGCTCGATCTCTTGATGTCGTGCGGGGAGATCGTCGCCACCGTCGCCATGGCCCACCTGCTCAAGTCCAAGGGCTACGATACCATCGCCCTTTCCGGCGGCCAGGCGGGGCTGATCACCGACTACTACCACGGCCACGCGGAGATCATTGACATCCGTCCCGACGAGGTGCTCAAAGCGCTGCAGGAGGGGCAGATCGCCTTCGTTGCCGGCTTCCAGGGAGTGACGCCCGAGCGCCACGTCATTACCACCCTCGGCGAGGGGGGCAGCGACTATACGGCGGTCGCCCTCGCCGTCACGCTGGCGCGGACGCCCACTCTGCCTTTTGGCGATGAGCTGCGCGTGGCGCCGCTGGAGATCTTCAAGGACGTGGACGGGGTCATGACCGCCAACCCCAACCACTTCGACCGGGGGCAGGGCCCGGCGGCGCTGGCGCGCCTGACTTACGACGAGATGGTTACCATGTCCGCCCTCGGCGCCGACGTCCTGCAACACAGCGCGGCGGTAATGGCGCGCAAGCACGGCCTGTCGCTGGTGGTCAAGAACTTCAAGACCGACACCCCTGGCACCGAGATCTCGCCCGCCACCGGTCATGCAAGCGGACGGCTGGTGACCGCGATCGCCGACATCCCCAACCTCATCTTGTTCGCGGTGCGGGCGCGCGACGGCCGGCTGGCGGGGCAACTGAGCGGAGCCATGCGCAAGGAACGCATCCTCCACTACCCGGTGTCCGGAGACGCCGAGCACGTGCAGTTCGCGGTCAAGCGCGCCAAGTACCGCGACGTGGTCTCGATTATCGAGCATCTGCTGTTCGACCGCGACATCACCGCGGAGTTCAGCGCGGACGCCTGGGGGCTGGTTTCGACCGTCGGCGAGGGTCTGCGCGGCCATGCCGCACAGGTGCATGCCGAGGTCGAGGAGGTGCTCGAGCAAGCCGGCGTGCCCGTCTTCGGTTCCACCGAGGGCGACCTGCACATCTCCTTGCTGGTCAAGGAGGCGCAGCGCACGCAGGCGGTGCGCGCACTGCATCAGCATTTCATCGCCTGAGCTCCCGGCGCAGGAGGACGACATGGCCAGGGCTCGCTTCGCCGGCATTCACATACCGCTGGTCACTCCCTTCCGGGAAGGCGAGTTTCATCCGGCGACGATGGCGGCGCTCATTGACCGCTTGATCGCGGCCGGCGTCAACGGCATCGCTCCCTGCGGCACCACCGGCGAATCCGCCACCCTCAGCCATGACGAGCATCGGCGCGTGGTGGAGTTCGCGATCGCGGCCACCGGCGGGCGCGCCCTCGTCATCGCCGGCACCGGCTCCAACAGCACCGCGGAGGCGATCGCCCTCACGCGCCACGCGCAGGCGGCCGCGGCCGACGCCGCGCTCGTGATCTGCCCCTACTACAATCGCCCCACGCAGCGCGGGCTGATCGAGCACTTCCGCCGCGTCGCCGACGCCGCCGCGCTGCCGATCATCATGTACAATATCCCCAAGCGCACCGGCGTCAACATGGAAGCCGCCACCACCATCGAGCTCTCTCGCGTCCCCAATATCGTCGGCATCAAGGAGGCCAGCGGCGACCTCGAACAAATCATGGAGATCATCGCCGGCACCGAGGACTTCGACGTCCTCACCGGCGACGACGCCCTGCTCTACCCGCTCTGCGCTCTCGGCGCCCACGGCGGCATTGTCGCCGCCGCCCACGTCGCGACCGAGCAGTGGGTACGGCTGTGGCGGCACCTCGCCGCCGGCGAGCTGGCGCCGGCGCGACAACTGCACTATCATCTCCTGCCGCTGGTCAAAGCGTTGTTCTATGAGAGCAACCCCAGCCCGGTCAAGGCGGCGTTGGAGATGCTCGGTTTGCCGGTCGGACCTCCCCGGCTGCCGCTGCTGCCGGCGACCGAAGGATGCCGCCAGGCGCTGACCAGGGAACTGGGGCGACTGGGTTTGCTGCCGGGGGGCGGACGTGAGTCAGGCGCCTAGCCAGCTCCTCGATGCTGTGCACGACGAGATCCGCTCCTGCCGCGCATGCCGACTGTGGCGCGGCCGCACCCACGTCGTCCCCGGGCACGGTCGCCCCGATGCGGACATCATGCTCGTGGGCGAGGGACCGGGCTATCACGAGGACCGACAGGGCGTGCCCTTCGTCGGCGCCGCCGGGCGCTTCCTGGACGAGCTGCTGGCAGGCGCCGGGGTCGCGCGCGAAAACGTCTTCGTTACCAACGTCGTCAAGTGCCGCCCGCCCAACAATCGCGACCCGCAACCGGATGAGATCAGCGCCTGCGGTGAGTATCTGCTCGCCCAGATCGCCCTCATCAAGCCGCGCGCCATCTTCACCCTCGGCCGCTTCGCTCTCGCCACCCTCGTTGACCCTAACCTGGCCTCGATCTCGCAGGTCCACGGCAAGGCTTACCGTAAGAGCGGGATTATCTACGTTCCGCTTTATCATCCCGCCGCCGCGCTGCACAACGAGCGGCTGCGCGACACCATCATCGCCGACATGGCGCGCGCCTGCGCGTTGCTGCGCGAGGAACTGACCGACACCCGGGAGCCGCCGCCATCGCCACCGCACGTCAAGCAGCTCGGGCTCCTGGATGCGCAGTAGCGAGGATGTATCCGGTCGCCGGCCGCCGGTCGGCGCGGGGGGCGGCGTCGGCTCGACGGGCCTTTCTCGCCGGGAGTCCAGCTAGGAGGCAGGTCATGGCGCTGAAGCGCGCACTCAATCTCGTCACCATCCGCGGGGCGCCTCTGCCGCGGCAACTCGAAGTGGCGCGCGCCGCGGGCTACGACGGCGTCGGGCTGTGGGTGAGCGAGGTGGATGCCGTCGGCGGCGCGGAAACGGTTGCAGCCATGCTGCGGGAGCAGCGCCTGGTGCCCGCCGAGCTGTGTTTCGTCGCCGGCTGGATGTACGCGGAGGAAGGGCAGCTTGCGCGCGTGCGCGCGCAAGCGCGCCACGTCTTCCAGGTTGCGCAGACGCTGGGGTGCGAATGCGTGGTCGCCTGCGCTGCAACCGAGCGCGGCGACATCACCGACGCCACCCGCGATTTCGCCGACTTGTGCGCGCTGGCGCAGCCGTTCGGCGTCAGCGTCGCCTTGGAGTTCATCGGCGCGGCGCAGCAGGTCAAGGACCTGCGCACCGCGTGGCAGATCGTTGACACGGCGGGGGCACCTAACGGCGGCCTGCTGCTGGATACCTTCCACTTCCACAAGGGCGGCTCAGAGCTGGCGGATCTCGAGCAGGTGCGCGCTGACCGCATGCTGATGGTGCATATCAGTGACTGCCCCGAGATTCCCCGCCAGGACCTCGAGGACCGTCATCGCATCTTCCCTGGCGCCGGGGTCATCCCCTTGGAGCCCATCGTCGCCGCGCTCGTGGATAAGGGCTACCGCGGCTGCTTGTCGCTCGAGCTCTTCAACGAGCAGTACTGGGCGGCGGAGCCATACCTGGTGGCCAACGAGGGCATGCGCTCCCTGCGCCATGCCGGGCTCTAGCTGCGCCACCGGTTAGCCCGATTGCGGCGACGGCGCGCCGTTGCCCTCACCACCCAGGGCGGCGAGCACCTCGGCGTCGTCCGCCGCGCCCAGCCGCTGCGCCTCGTCGTCACCCGCCAGCGGCACCAGCGCGTGGATGCGGTCGCGGCTCAGCGCCATGAATGGCACCTCACGTTGCTCGCCATTTCCTCCCAGGCCGGTGACGCGCGCGTCGGTGAGCGCGATGAACTCCCGCTCTTCGGCGTTCAGGGCATCCAGCAAGCGCATCCCCACCGGGCAGTGGAAATCGGCCTCGATGCGCAGGCTATCGGTGGTTACGAGCACGCGCCGGCGGCACTTGGGCAGCTCGACCAGGTGGATGAAAACGGGGCAGCTCACGCAGCGCCTGCGGTTGACGTCGCAGCACGCGGTGACCGGATAGTCGAAGCAGCTCCTGGACTCCTTGAAGGCCTGGCAGCGGTACTTGGAGGCGCCGCAGTTGATGAGCGTCCAGCACCCCGTCCGCAGCACCTGACGGAACTTGCTCAGCGCCTGCTCGAACTCGTCGGAAACCCTCAAGGCGGCCGCTCCGGGCGCGCCGGTAGCGAGCGCGCCCACAGACGTTATTCCACGTTCGGGCGCTCACCTTATACGCCCGGCCGCCGCGGGTGCATGATCTGCTCACGCGTAAGCCGGCGCCGGCACCGCTGCGCCTGCGCGCTGACGCCATCGAGGCGCTCCCGGGCGAGGAGCACTCTACTTGATGTCGGCGCTGCCGCCCGCGCCCTCGATCTTGGTCTTGATGGCCGCCGCCTCTTCCTTGGTCACGCCTTCCTTGATCGCCTTGGGCGCGGACTCGACCAGGTTCTTGGCCTCGGTCAAGCCCAGCGGGGTCACCTCGCGCACGGCCTTGATCACCTGGATCTTCTTATCCCCGAACCCAGTGAGGATGACGTCGAAGGTCGTTTTCTCTTCCGCTGCCGGCGCCGCCTCTGCGGGCGCCGCCGCCGGCGCCACCGCCGCCATCGGCGTCACCCCGGTGCGCTCCTGCAGCAGCTTCGACAACTCCACCATCTTCAGCACCGACCAACCCAGGATCTCGTCGGCGACTTCGCTCACTTCCATCTCTTCCTCCTGTCGCGCGGCCGCCTAGGCCGCGGCTGATTCCTTGTGCGTCGCAATCGCCTCAAGGCCGGCTGTGAGTTCGCCCACCGCCGCCTCCAGGGTCATCATCAGGCTCGACACCGGCGCCTCCAGGCTGGTCATGAGCATCGCCAGCACACCGTCGCGTCCGGGCATGGTCGCCAGCTCCTTCGCGGCCGACGCCGGGTAAAGATCGCCTGCCATCATGACGCTTCGCACCTGGGGCAGCCCGTGCTGGCGTGCGAACGCCAGCAACGCCTTGGCCGCCGCCGCCGCCGCGTCATCCCCCGGCGCGAAGACGATCGCCGTCGGCCCCGACAGCGCCTCCGTCAGCGCCCCGACTCCGGCGTCGTCGGCGGCGCGCCGCATGAGGGTGTTCTTCACCACCAGGTACTGCGTGCCGGCATCACGGAGTTGACGACGAAGCTCGCTCATCGCCTTGACCGCCAGCCCCCGATAGTCAGTGACGATGACGGCCCCGCATTCCCTGAGCCTGGCCGCCAGGTCAGCGACTGCGGCCTCCTTCTCTGGTCGCGCCATGATCTTTCTCCTGTGCTCCACGCATACGAAAATCCCCCGCCCAGGCGAGGGATTGGCGGCGCGTGGTCGCGCTGCGATTCCGCTCACCTCGGCAGGCGGGGCGGTCACGCCCCCTTAGGCTCGCGCACCTGCTGTCTCGGGTGTGCTCACGCGGTCCGGTTGTCGAGTCGCGCCGCCGCGGCGGCCGCGAGGTAGCGCCTGCTCATTCCGTCGCGGACGCGACCGCGGTCGCATCCACGACGTCAAGATTCACCCCCGGGCCCATGGTGGACGAAATGGTGATCTTGCGAACGTACTGGCCCTTGGCCGTCGGCGGCTTGGCCCGCAGCACCGCGGAAACCAACACCGCGAAGTTCTCCCGCAGGCGTTCCACGCCGAACGACACCTTGCCCAGCCGCGCATGGACATTGCCCGCCTTGTCCATCCGGAACTCGAGCTTGCCGGCCTTGAGCTCGCGGATAGTCTTACCGATTTCGTCCGACAGGGTTCCCGCCTTGGGGTTGGGCATCCGCGGCCCCAGTCGCTTGCCGAGCTTGCCTACGATGCTCATCATGTCGCGCGTGGCGACCAGGATATCGAAGTCCTTCCACCCGCCCTCGATGCGCTGCACCAGGTCCTCGGCTCCCACCACGTCGGCGCCGGCCGCCGCCGCCTCCGCCGCCTTTTCGCCCTTGGCAAACGCACCCACCCGCACCGACTTGCCGGTTCCGTGAGGCAGAACGACCGTGCCCCGCACCATCTGCTCGCCGCGGCGCGCGTCCACCCCCAGGCGAAGCGCAATGTCCACCGTCTCATCGAAGCCGCCACGGCGGCCGTCGTACACTAGGGCGAGCCCTTCATCCACCGCGTACAGGCGCTCGCCGTCAACCCGCTCGGCGGCTGCCCTATAGGTTTTCCCACGCCTACCCATGGCTCAACTCCCGCACCGTTCTAGTCCACCACCGCGATGCCCATGCTGCGCGCCGTGCCCTCCACCACCCGCATCGCGCTCTCGAGGTCGTTGGCATTGAGATCGCGCAGCTTGGTTTCTGCGATCTGGCGCACCTGCGCCCGCGTCACCTGGCCCGCCTGCTCGCGCCCGGCCGCTCCCCCGCCCTTTTCCAGGCCCGCCGCCTGGCGCAGCAATTGGGCCGCCGGCGGCGTCTTGAGGACCAAGGTGAACGAGCGATCCTCGTAGACCGTGACCTCGACCGGCACCACGCTGCCGACCTGCGACGCGGTCTCGTGGTTGTAGGCCTTGATGAATTCCATCAAGTTCCTGATGTGGGGCGCGAGCGCCGGCCCCACCGGCGGCCCGCCGGTAGCCTTTCCCGCCTCTATCTGCAGCTTCACTACGGTCTTGATCTTCTTAGCCATGACTCGCTAACCGGTCTATTGCAGTTTCTCGACATCGGCGAAGTCCACCTCCACCGGCGTATCCCGCCCGAAGATGGAGATCAGCAGGGTCAGCTTCTCTTTGGCGACATTGATATCCTCAATGCGACCGTGGAAGTTCTCGAACGGCCCCGAGATCACGCGCATCATGTCGCCGCGCTCGAAGGCCACCCGCATGCGCGGGGCCTCCTCGCCGCCCAGCGTCGCCAGGATGCTGTCGATCTCCTGCCGCTCCAGCGCCACCGGTTGCCGGCCGGGCCCGATGAACCCGGTAACGCCGGCGGTGCTGCGCACAAGGTGCTGCGTCTGGTCGTCAAGCTCCATCTCGATGATAACGTAGCCGGGGAACAGCTTGTGCTTGCGCACCTGGCGCTTGCCGCGCCTGGTGCCCCGCAGTTCCTCCTCCGTCAGCACCAGGATGCGTCCGAGCTTGTCGCCCAACCCGTGGGCGACAGCGCGGCGCTCGATGCTCGCCTTCACCTTGTTCTCATGCCCGGTGAACGTGTGCACCACGTACCACCGCTTTCCGCGCGCAGGCTCCATGCTGATGGGGGCGGCGATGCCCTCGTCCGGCGCTTGCGCCTGCTCGTGTTCCTGGTCGCTCATAGTTTCCGCGGGCTAGAGATTGAACAGCGGGTGACTCAGTTGCGTCAGCACCAGGTCGCAGATGTAGATGAACAACGCGACGACCATGATGACGGCGACCACCACCAGGGTGAACCTGATAGCCTCCTCTTTCGACGGCCACAGCACCTTCTGCAGCTCCAGCCAGGCCTCCACTAGGAACTGGCGGATGCGCGCTACCACCGACGGCCGCCGCGGCCCGGCGGCGCTCCGCTTTGAGATTGCCGATCCCGACGCCAATTCAACCGACTCCCTTGCTGCCTTCCGAGCGCCCCACCTACTTCGCCTTGGCGTTGATGCCCGTCTCGCGGTGCGGGGTGTGGCGCTTGCAGCTCGGACAGAACTTGCGCAGCGTCAAACGGTCGGGGTCGTTGCGCTTGTTCTTCACCGACGTGTAGTTGCGACGCTTGCACTCCGTGCACGCAAACCAGAAGCCGCGGTCTTGCGCCCGTCCTTGCCTGGGCATGACAGCCTTTCCCTACTTTATGATCTCGGAGATGACGCCGGCGCCCACCGTGTGCCCGCCCTCGCGCACCGCAAACCGCAGCCCCGGCTCCATCGCGATCGGCTGGATCAGCTCCGCGGTGATGGTGATGTTGTCCCCCGGCATCACCATCTCTACCCCCTCCGGCAGATGCATCACCCCCGTCACGTCCGTCGTGCGAAAGTAGAACTGCGGCCGGTAGCCGCTGAAAAACGGCGTGTGCCGCCCCCCCTCGTCTTTGCTCAAGACGTACACTTCCGCCCTGAAGTCGGTGTGCGGGGTGATGCTCCCAGGTATCGCCACCACTTGCCCCCGCTCCACGTCCTCCCGTTCGACTCCCCGCAACAGCAGCCCCACGTTGTCCCCCGCCGTCGCGCTCTCCAGGCTCTTGCGGAACATCTCGACGTCGGTCACCACCGTCTTGCGCGCCGCCGCCGCCAAACCCACGATCTCTACCTCCGTCCCCCGCTGCAGCGTCCCCCGATCAACCCGCCCCGTCACCACCGTCCCCCGCCCGCTGATGGTGAAGACATCCTCGATCGGCATCAAAAACGGCTTCTCGGTGTCGCGCTGCGGGGTCGGAATGTAGTCGTCTATCGCATCCAGCAATTGCCAGATCCCGCCCCCCCACTCGCTGTCGCGCTCCGCCTGCTGCGTCTCCAAACACTTGAGCGCGCTCCCCCGCACCACCGGAATCTCGTCCCCCGGAAACTCGTAGCGCGTCAGCAGCTCCCGCACCTCCAGCTCCACCAGGTCCACCAGCTCCGGGTCGTCCACCATGTCCGTCTTGTTGAGAAAAACCACGATCGACGGCACCTGCACCTGCCGCGCCAGCAGCACGTGCTCCCGCGTCTGCGGCATCGGCCCGTCCGCCGCCGATACCACCAGCACCGTCCCGTCCATCTGCGCCGCCCCCGTGATCATGTTCTTGATGTAGTCGGCGTGCCCCGGACAGTCCACGTGCGCGTAGTGGCGCTTCTGCGTCTCGTACTCGGCGTGGAAAATGTTGATCGTCAGCCCCCGCTCCTTCTCCTCCGGCGCCGAGTCAATCCGCTCATAGGCCAGATGCTCCGCAAACCCCTCCTTGCTCAGCACAAACGTGATCGCGCTGGTCAAGGTCGTCTTGCCGTGATCCACGTGCCCAATGGTGCCAATGTTCACGTGCGGCTTCGTCCGCTCAAACTTCCGCTTGCCCATGATCTCGCTCCCAGTTGATCTCGATGGCGCCCCGACCTGTCGGGGCGAAGTATTGCCCCCGACCGGTCGGGGGCCCACCGTCTTCTGCCGCTATGCGTGCACCGTATGTGCGAGCAGTTGATCCGCGATCTGCGCGGGAACCTGCTGGTAGTGTGATGGCTCCATGGTATAGGTGGCGCGCCCCTGGGTGAGCGAGCGCAAGGCGGTGGCATAGCCGAACATCTCGGCCAGGGGCACCAGCGCGCGCACGGTCTGCGTCCCGCCCGGGCTTGGCTCCATGCCCTGGATGTCGGCGCGACGGCCGTTGAGGTCGCCGATGACGTCCCCCAGGCGGTCCTCGCCCACCACCACCTCCACCTTCATGATCGGTTCCTTGAGCATCGGCTGCGCGCGCCCGGCGGCATCGCGAAAGGCCATCGCCCCCGCGATTTCAAACGCGATCTCGCTCGAATCCACCTCGTGATAGCTGCCGCCGAGCAGGGTCACCTTGACGTCAGTCATCGGGTAGCCCGCGAGCACGCCGCCCTCCATCGCCCCCCGCACCCCCCGCTCCACCGCGGGGATGAACTCCTTGGGGATCTCGCCGCCCGTGACGCGGTTGTCGAATTCGATTCCTCCACCGGGAGCGGGCGCGACCCGCAGCGTGACCTGGCCGTATTGGCCGTGGCCCCCGCTCTGGCGCACGAACCGGCCCTCGCCCTCGGCGGTGCCGGTGAGCGCCTCGCGGTAGGACACCTGGGGGCGGCCGACACTGGCGGCGACGTTGAACTCGCGCAGCAGGCGATCGACGATGATCTCGAGGTGCAGCTCGCCCATGCCGGAGACGATGGTCTGGCCCGTGTCCTGGTCGACGCGCAAGCGGAAGGTCGGGTCCTCGCCGGTAAGCCGCGCCAGCGCCTCGCTCAGGCGCTCGCGATCGGCCTGGGTGCGCGGCTCGATGGCGACGGAGATTACCGGCTCCGGGAAATGGATGCTCTCGAACACCACCGGCTGGTGCTCGTCGCACAGGGTATCGCCGGTGGCGACGCCGTTGAGACCGACGGCGGCGACGATGTCGCCGGCGTGGATCTCGGCCAAATCTTCGCGGTGATTGGCGTGCATGCGCAGGATGCGGCCGATGCGCTGGCGGCGGCCCTGGTTGGCATTCAGCACCTGCTGCCCCTTGCGCAGGGCGCCGCTGTAGGCGCGCAGGTAGGTCAAGCGGCCGACATACGGATCGGAGCGAATCTTGAAGGCGAGCGCGGCGAATGGTTCGTCATCGTCCGCGCGGCGGGTGACGGTCTGGCCGGTGGCGGGATCGAGCCCCTGCACCTCCGGTACCTCCAGCGGCGACGGCAGGTAATCCACGATCGCGTCAATCAGTGGCTGCACGGCCTTGTTGCGCAAGGAGGCGCCGCACAGCACCGGCACCATATTGTAGCGCAGGGTGCCGATGCGCAGCCCGGCGCGAATCTGCTCCGGGGGCAGCTCGCCACTGTCCAGATAGCGCTCCATTAGCTGCTCGTCACTCTCCGCCGCCGCTTCCAGCATCGCTTCGCGGAAGCGCTGCGCGCGCTCCATCAGCTCCGGCGGGACCTCGCGCTCCTCCACCGTGGTGCCCGACTCCTCGGGGTAGTAGAGGGCGCGCATGCGCACCAGGTCAATCACGCCCTGGAAGTCGGCCTCCGAGCCGATAGGTAGCTGCACCGCCACCACCCGGCAGCCCAGGCGCTGGCGCATGCCGTGCAGGATGCGATGAAAGCCGGCGCCCGCGCGATCGAGCTTGTTGATGTAGGCAACGCGCGGGACGCGGTACTTGTTGGCCTGGCGCCAGACGGTCTCGGACTGGGGCTGGACGCCGCCCACGGCGCAGAAGATCGCGACCACGCCGTCGAGGACGCGCAGCGAACGCTCCACCTCCACCGTGAAATCCACGTGGCCGGGGGTGTCAATGATGTTGATCTGGTGGTCGCGCCAGAAGCAGGTGGTGGCGGCGGAGGTGATGGTGATGCCGCGCTCCTGCTCCTGCGGCATCCAGTCCATGGTTGCCGCCCCCTCGTCCACCTCGCCCATGCGGTGCACCTTGCCGGTGTAGAACAAGATGCGCTCGGTGGTGGTGGTCTTGCCCGCGTCTATGTGGGCGGCGATGCCTATATTTCGCGTCTTGTCTAGCGGAAAATCGCGTGCCATGAGCGAATCCCGATCAATCCGGCCGGCTCCCGCTACCGCCTGCGGTAGGTCGGCGTAATGCAGACCGTCGCCGGACTGTCGGCTCGCGGCACGCGAACCATTGCCGGCCTACCAGCGGTAGTGGGCGAAGGCCTTGTTGGCTTCCGCCATCCTATGGGTATCCTCTCGCTTCTTGACCGAAGCGCCCTGGCCGTCTGCGGCGTCCATCAGCTCCGCCGCCAATCTGCCATCCATAGTCCGGCCCGCCCGCCCGCGCGCGCTCTGGATGAGCCAGCGCATGCCCAGGTCCACGCGCCGCGTCGGGCGTACCTCAATCGGCACCTGGTAGGTCGCGCCCCCCACCCGGCGCGGCCGCACCTCCAGCACCGGCATGGTGTTGCGCAGCGCCTGCCCGAACACCGCCAGTGGATCCTTGCCGCGCCCGCCAATGATCTGCAGCGCCCCGTAGAATATGCCTTCCGCGGTGCTGCGCTTGCCGCGCAACAGCAGCTTGTTGACGAACTGTGTCACCAGCCAGCTGTTGAACAGCGGATCCGGCCTTACTTGTCGGCGCGGTGCAGGGCCCTTTCGCGGCATATCCGGTGACTCCTACCTCTGCCTGAGACGCGCGAAGTGCAAGGCACGCCTGGCTGGGTCGCGCCCCGCACTTCCGCCGCCGATTACTTGGGCCGTTTGGCCCCGTATTTTGACCGCCCCTGCCGGCGCGCCTCGACGCCGGAGGTATCCAAGACCCCGCGCACGATATGATAGCGAATCCCGGCGAGATCCTTGACGCTTCCGCCGCGGATGAGGACTACCGAGTGCTCTTGCAGGTTGTGCCCTTCACCGGGGACGTAGGCGGTGACTTCGATGCGATTGGTCAACCGCACGCGGGCGACCTTGCGCAGCGCCGAGTTGGGCTTCCTTGGGCCTACAGTATATACGCGCGTGCACACCCCCCGCTTGAGCGGACCCGGCACCCGCACGTACCTGCGCCGCTTGGTGTTGAAGTTCCACCCCAGCGCCCAGCGCACGGTCGGGCGCACCCGCGTCTGCTGGCGCTTGCGGCCCTTTCTGACTAGCTGATGGATAGTCGGCAACCGCTTTCACCTGTTGCGGGAGTTGCGCTCCCCCCCGCTTACCATAACGAAGCGCGGACGCTTGCATCCGTGCGAGACGGATTCACATCCGCGCAACGAATTGTAATTATAGCGACCGCCTGACTCTCTGTCAACCCCTCCGCCTGGGGTTTTCCCGCCTGAGAACCTCGCACCGCGTGACTCGCGTCCGGGCGCCGGCCTATGGCAGGCTCGCGACCCGTCGGCGCCGCTCGCGGCGCGCGCCACCAGGGGCATGGATGGTATCACATCGCTGCTCATCCACACAAGCCCCGGCGCACGGCACAAGGGAATCAGTTCACACCCCGCGCGTATCCGTCCATCCCTTGACCAGCCGGGGGAGCACGTCTCGTCGCCTCTTCCCGTTTGCAGGGGGTGGGGGTGGCAGTCGTTGGCGCAGCCGTGAGGGCTTTGCTGGAAAACGCTAGAACGCCCGGCGCACGGCTTCCTGCCACAGCGCGAGCTTGATGTTGGCCTCGGCCTTGGCGGCGAGGTCGGCGAGGGTGGCATGGTGGAACTCGGCGTCACCGGGCAGGATGGTCAGCAGCGTCGCTCCCCGCCCCAGCACCAGCGCGCGGTTCGGCGCCACAACGCTGCGCACCTCGTACATGCGCAGGTCATCGAACACCAGCCGGTTGAGCGCGGCGGCCGCCTGCGCCGCGCGCTGTAGCGGTGTGAGGTCGCCGTCCGCCACCGCCGGCTCGAAGACGGCGAAGTCGTCGAGGGTGACGCGTCCGATGGTGCGACCGTCCCGCTCCACCGCTTCCGAGGTGGTGGTCAGGGTCCCCAGCACCGGGCGCGCGTTGGTGGGCAGCCCCATCGCTTGCAGCTGCCGCAGAGTCGCGCGCGCGCGCTCCTCGGGGTAGGGGTGGGTCTGGAAGATGCCGAGCTTGGGGTGGGTGAGCTCCATGCGCGCCAGCCCCTCCACCACCGTCAGCACCGCCACCGGGTGGTAACCTGCCCGCCGCAGGTAGATGACAGCGTTGGCGTCCGCTTCCAGCTCCGCCTCGCGGCTGTAGCCGCTGAGCAGCCCCGTGCGCACCAGCGAGGCGACGATGATCACGTTGCCGGGATCAACATTCTTGCCCGCCAGCACCGCCGCCAGCACCGCCAGCGCCGCTTTGTTGTTTATCTTGGCCTCGCGGCGGGCGAGCTCGATGCCGTGGCCGAGGGCGACGTGGGCCATCTCGTGGGCGATCACCGCCGCCAGCTCGTCCTCGGATTCCACCGCCTCCAGCAGCGATTGGGTGATGTAGATGTGGCCTCCGGGCAGGGAGAAGGCGTTGATGCCGCCACGCGCCAGGAGCTTGGCCTGGTAGTCGATGGCGGGGCGCTGGGTGTAAGGGCGCAGGCACGCGACGATCCGGTCAAGGCGCTCGGCGGCCGCGGGGTCGTCCGCGACCTGGAGCTCCTTTTCGATCTCCTGGGCGGCCTGCTTGCCCATTTCCACTTCTGCGGGAGTGGCCTGGCCGCCCGCGGGTTGCGCCTGCGGCTGCGCGAGCACCGCCGGGGCCGTCGCCAACAGCAAGGCGACCGCCGTCAACCACCACGCTCGTGTCCGTCCGCCCATGTCACACCTCATTCCAATTCAGAGTATACCACGAAGTATGGAACCTAAACAGCGGTACGGGCGATGGACATGAAACAGCGCAGCCGCGGTCACTTCACCGCAACACCACCCAGCGGCCCTGCCCACGCCGGTGGCCGGCGGAGTTTGGAGCGAAAGGACGTGTGTGCGCGATGGACGAGTGGAACGAGGAGCTTCACCTTGCTCTGCTCCGCGCCGAGGCTCGCCGAAAGTACCAGGTGCTGATCAACTACATCAAGCAGCAAGTCGAACCAGGATACGAGTACGCTAACGAACTAGTGCGGGTGGTGCTTTCGGAGCGCGGATGCTATTACGAGTTTATCGAGTTGCCGGAGGAGTTCTCGGGGGCGCTGGGCGATGGTTTCACCCATCGCTTCGTGGGCTCGACCGAAGCCCTGGCGCTGGCCGACCAGGTCCATCGTATCGGCGAAGCCTGCGCCGAGGTCAACACGCGCGACTTCAGTCTCCTGGCCGTCTATGACCGGCGGGGCCTGTTCAGCCGCGAGGGCACCTACATCCATCACCGCGCCCACCACGGCGATGAGGACATCGGCCCCCTCACCATCGGCCACTACCGCGCGGGCACGGTGCCGCTGTTTTTCAAGCTCAAGGCCGATTCAGACCTGGTGACACCCATTTTCGGCGTGCCGCGGGGGGTGCTGTTCTTCGTCGCCAATCTGTCCGACCAGCACCTGGTGGTGAATATCCCCCAGGCCGGGGTGGGGGTCACCGACCTCGCCGCCGCTCCCACCAGCGAGATGGTGCACTAGCGGGCGCGGGTCCTGGGTGGTCCTCATTCGGGCGCGCACGTCCGCTCGACCCCGGCTTCGCGCGTTCCCTGCATTACCCAAGGCGCGGGAGGAATGACGCCCGCGCCGCAGAAGCCTTGCCTCAGCCACGGTCCCATGATTGTTGGCGGGATACTCCTATCGGACAAGGCGGCAATGACATGCGGAAACTCGCTGTGACCATGGTCGTGGCGCTGGCAGCCGCCGCTGCGCACGCGGAATTGCTCCTCGATCCCGCGTCCATCCCGGGCGTCGGCGCCTTTCAGCAGGTGAGGGCGGTGGTCGCCGCCGACGCCGCGGTGATGGCGTGGCGGTCCGGGGCGCCCTCCGACGTAGGGCAGATTCTCGCCGCCTACTCCACCGATGGGGAGCATTGGGGCAGCCCGGTGCAGGTGAGCGGCGCTTACCCCGAATGGGTGGTGTCGGACGACGGCGCTTCGGAGTTCACGCTGGCGCGGGCGTCAAGCGGAACGTACTGGCTCGCCTGGAGCGCGACCACCGGTTGGCTGGCCGAAGTCTCGCCTGGTCGCGGAAGCGCGGACGCGGGCCTGAGCTACGTCGCGCGCAGCCCCGACATCTGGATCTCCATGTCTGAAGACGGCCGCGCCTGGAGCCCCCCCGGAGCCGTCGCCCTGGCCCCCACGCCCGATCGCGCCCCCGGCATTATCGAGATGCTCGACGGCCGCATGGGCGTCATCTGGGTGTCCGAGCGTGAGGGCGGCCGCGCCTTGTCCCTCACCCTGGCGGTGCCGGAACACCAAACGGTGCAGGCGAGTCCCGGCATCAGTGGCGATCTCCAGTACGACCTGCTCCACGCCGGCCCGCTGTTTGTCGCCGACCGCAGGGGGCGGCTGACGCTGGCGTGGGTCTCCGACCGCGACGGCGAACCCCAGGTCTGGGCCGCTTGGTCGGCGGACGGACAACGCTGGTCGCAGTCGGTGCGGGTAAGCAGCCAGCCCGGCGCCAAGGGCTTTGTGACTGTCGAGGAGGTCGCCGGCGGCTACGACCTTTACTGGAGCGCGCTGGCAGGCGAAGACGAGCAGCGGTGGGTCTCGCATTCCGCCGACTTTGCGGCCTGGAGTGAGCCTCAGCTTGCTCCGCTGGGGAAGTGATGGCGCCCGCCGCCGCGGAGCGAGACGAGCTGCGAGTCGCCATCGCCGCCGCCGGCACCGGCGGACACGTCTATCCCGCCATCGCCATCGCCCGCGCCGTGATCGCTCGCAATCCCCGCGCCCGCATTCTCTTCATCGGCACCCGCGAGCGCATCGAGTCGCGCATCGTGCCCGCCGCCGGCTTCGACCTCGCCACCATCTCCGTGCGCGGCCTGCGCGGCCGCCAGCCGCTGCTGCGCCGCCTGCGCAGCGCGGCGGATCTGCTCTCCGGGCGCAGCCTGCGCCAGAGCCTGCGCCTCCTGCGCCAGCATCGCCCGCACGTTGTGGTCGGCTTGGGCGGCTATGTCAGCGGCCCGGTCATCGTCGCTGCGCGCCTGCTGCGCATCCCGCGCATGACCGTCGAGCAGAACCAGCGCCCCGGCTTCACCAGCCGCGCCACCGCCCGCATGTCGCGAGTGCTGTGCGTTGTATCCCCGCAGTCCGCCGAATACTGCCGCGAGCTGTTCGGCCCCAAACTGCGCATCGAGGTCACCGGCAACCCGGTGCGCCGCGAGATCATCGAGGCTCGGCGCGAGGAGGCGCTTGCCGCCCTCGGCTTGGCCGCCGATCGCCTTACCATCGTCGTCGTCGGCGGCAGCATCGGCTCCCGCAACCTCAATCTCGCCTTCTCCGGCGCCCTCGAGCGCCTGGCGCGCCACGACGCCATCGCCCGGCGCATCCAGGTCCTGCACCTGACCGGCAGCGCCAACTCCGTCCATCCGGATGCAAACGCCTTGGCCGCGGCCGGGCTTCCCTACCAGGCGCGGGAGTATCTCGACGACATCCAGCTTGCCCTTGCCGCCGCCGATGTCATCGTCACCCGCGGTGGGGGCTCCGCGCTGGCGGAGATTACAGTGCGCGGGGTGCCCGCCATCGTCATTCCCTGGGCGGGGGCGGCGAGCAGCGAGCAGGAGCAGAACGCGCGCCTCTTGGCCGAGGCCGGCGCCGCGATCATCATTCGCGATGCCGAGCTCAACGCCGGGGTGCTGGCGAAGATGCTGCGCGAGGTGATCGAGGACGACGAGCGCCGCGAGGCCATGGCCCGCCGCAGCAAGGCGCTGGGGCGCCCCGACGCCGCCGACAAGGTCGCGGCGATCATCGAGGAGCTGGCGGGGCGGCAGTAAGCGTGTGGTGCGCCCGGCGAGCCTATTCGGAGGTCTCCCCCAACCGGCGGGCGCCCTTGAGGCGCTTGGAGTAGTAGGGGTCGTAGATGCTGGTGGTGACGACGCGGCCCGCGCCGCTCGAGGCGTGGATGAACTTATCCTCGCCGACGTACATCCCAACGTGGGAAATGCCGCGGCGGCTGGTCTTGAAGAACAGCAGGTCGCCGGGCCGCAGATCCGCAAAACGCACCGTTTCGCCCAGCTTGAAAAGCTGGGCGGCGTTGTGGGGCGCGCGGACGCCGTTCGCGCGCAGCACGCGGGCGATGAGCCCCGAGCAGTCCATGCCGCGGCTGCTCATGCCCGCCCACCGATAGCGCACCCCCCGGTAGCGGCGTGCCGTATCCACCAGGTCGCCGCCGGATGCCGCTGTGCGAGGTGGCGGCGGTTCGCTGCGAAGCACGGGCTGCAGGGATTCGTACGACTGTGTCAACGCGTCGTTGATGAGGGGGGCGGAGGCGATCACGGCGCTGGGCGTGGGGAGGGCGCAAAGGGCCACCGCGGCCGCGCTGCTGAGAACACACTGCGCGACGTCCGCGGGTTCAGCGGCTGGAGCCGGTGATGGTCTGCTTGCGGCCGGCGGTGGGATGCAGGCGAAGGTGAGCCCTGCGACGACCAAGACCGCGGTCACTGCTGCGATGCGCTGCAATATCCCTGTCACCTCTCATGCGGGCGCGTCGGTCGCGCCCTGCCGAGATGCCCGTATGCTAGCACAATGCCGACGTGCTGTAAACCCCTCGGCGTGCGGTTTCTCACAAGATATTGGACTTCCGGCCGGCCTGATGGGCTATATCTAGTGGGCGCTCTGCCTTTGCCGGCTAGGGCCCGCCCGCCACCGCCGCGCCGATGGCGAACCCGATGTATGGCACTAGCCCCAGCGCAACCAGCACCGCGACCAGCGCGTCCACTGCCGCTCGCAGCCCTCGGCCTACAACCGGCCGGTCGGCGCTGGCGCGGCCGAGGACCATCGGCAAGACGATGCTCGCGTAGGCCCACAGGCTCACCACGCCCAGAGCCGCCGCACCGATAGTGACGACGAACAGGGCGAGAGGGTTCCGCAGCCCCGCATGGATAATCGCCACCTTTGCCGGCAGCCCCGCCAGCGGCGGCAGGCCGACCAGCGACATGCATGACAACGCCAGGCAGAACACGCACCACACCTGTGGCGTGGACTCCGGCGCCGGCGGCTCACCGGTATGCGCGCCGATGGCGCGCGTGGCGACCCACATCAGCCCCACTCCGGCTGCGCCAGCGATGACCTGAAACATCGCGGCGCTGTATCCGCCGCTCTGCTTGGCCAGCAGGCCCGCCGCTACGCCCACTCCCGCGTACCCGGCCTGCAGGACGGCCGAGTAAACCACGACCGATCGCAGCCGGGTGGAGAAGAGCCCGGCCGCGCCCACGGCCATGGCGGCCGCGGCGCCGGCGAGCGCCATGTATCCACCTGCTTGCGCCGCGACAGAGGACATGCCTCAGCCTCCCGTCAGGCTCTGTGTGATCTTCAGCACGTAGGGCATCCACAGGCCAGGCGCCATCCCCAGGGCTGCGGATAAGAGCACGACCCCGAACACCCACCACCCGCGCCATCGCGGTTCCCGCCCGGGGGAACCTCCATCGCGCGCGAAGCCAATCGTCGCCGCCCGCACGCCGTAGGCCGCGAACAAGATCGGCGCGATGAGCGCCAGCGCGCTCAGACCCACCCCCTCGTGCCGCGCCGCGGCGACGACTGCGCGCTGCGCCCAGAATCCAGCGAGCGGGGGCGCGCCCGCCAGCGTCCAGACCCCCGCGAGCAGCGCGGTGCCCTGCGCCGGAGCAGATCTGAACCTGCCGCGCAAGTCGCGCCAGGTGGCTGCGCCTAAGCCTCCCGCGCCGCCGGCGCCGAGCAGGGACGCCCCCAGAGCCAGCGGGAGCAGCAGTGCGATCGCCCCGGTGAGACCAGCGCTCGCCCCGCGCATCCCCACGCCGAGGGCGAACGCGACCTGGCCGGCCGCCGCGGCCAACAAGAAGCTTACGCCCGTGGCCGGGTCATCGGCCAACAGCGCCCGCATCCCCGCGTAGACCACGGTGATCAGCCCCAACAACGCCGGCAGCCACGCCAGTGCCGCCGCGGCGTATGACGGGAGTATGTAGGACACGAGCCTGATCGCTCCGTACCCCGCCGTCACCAGACCGACTCCCGGCAGGGCCACCCCCCAGATGCCGCTCCCCGCGTGCGTCAGATCCCGCAGCCAGGAGTGCGCCGGCGCCAACCCCAGCTTGAACGCGAGACCGACCAGCAACAGCAGCCCCACCCATTTCACCCAGGATAGGCGCTGCATGAGCAAACCGGGGCCGGCGCTGTAGATATGCGTGTCAAGCGTCATCCCGGCGACCAGCAGCACCGCCACCAGGACGCACAGCCCGCCCGCGTGGCTCCAGGCCAGGAACCGCTTGCCGGGGGCGAACGGCGGCGCGAGCGCCACCCACAGCGCGAGCGCGGACAGCTCCCAGAAGATGTACAGCACCACCAGGTCCGCCGCGAGCACCACGCCCGTAAACGCGCCCAGCGCCCCCGCGAAACCGGCCCAGCGCAAGTGGTCGCGCGCGCCGGTCGCGCTCGCCCATACCGCCGTCGGAAGCAGCGCCGCCAGAATCGCCAGCAGGGCATAGAACCCCAGAGCGTCAAGCCGCAGCCGCAACTGGAAGAAAGCAGGGGTCCACAGATAGTCGGCGTAGACGTAGCCTTCGCGGGCGATTGCGGCGCCCATGGCGCCCGCAACGCCCAGCGAGAGCAGGACCGTGGCGACGGCGGTAGCGCCCGGCGCGCCCAGCGCGAGGGAGCGCTCCTGCGCGGGGAGCAGGCGCAGGATGCGCGGGAAGGCGGCGATGACCACAGCCGCCACGAACGGGAAGAAGAGCAGCCAGTTGAGAAGCACGGCGCTGGATGCGTTCACGGTAACCTTCCACGTCGCAGGGCGGTCATGGCAGGCGCTGCGACCTGCTCCAGCCGCGGTGCGCCCTCCGTCGGCGACCTTGGACGCTGCATCCTCCCCGGTCAGCGGAGAGGAAGATTGCCGTTGGCGGTCTCGAGGCTGGCTTCGAGATGGTCGAGGGTGCGCTCCGCGCTGTCAACCGCGGCGATACGCAGCAGGTGATCGCCGTCGGGCTCCAGGCGGGTGTCCCACACGTAGGTGAAGTGAGACATGTTGGACGCCGCCTTGGCCCTGCCGTCAACCGACAGGCGGATGAAGGCGGGCGGCCCTTCGTACTCGACGGTGAGCTTCAGTGCGCCCGACAGGGGCGGCTTCGTCGGCACGTACACGGTGAGCGCCGGCTCGGGCGTCGGGGCCAGCACCGGTTCCGGCTCCGCCATCACCGGTTCCCGCAGGCTAGCGACAGGCGCCGACGCAAGTTGCGCGGGCGCCGCGGACAGGTGCGGCGGGGGCGCGGCGGGTTCGCCGCCCGCCGCCGAGTTCACGGCCCAGTCCAGCGGCGGGAGGTAGTTGCCCACCGCGACCTGCTCCGGCACCGCGCCCGTCGTCGCCGCGTGCTGCAGCATGGTTGCCAGCGCCCCCATGTACTGCGCCGGGCTCAGGCGCAGTCCCTGCACCCATACGCCGCTGGGCACACTGCCCGTGGCCTCGGCGACATCGGCGGTGACGCGCGCCTGGGCCAGCAGGTCCGCCGCTGGAATCACGACCTCACGCGCCAGTGCGACGGGCGCCGACGACGTTTCCAGCGGGCCCGCCATCCGCGGCGGACACGGGGCATGGTCCGGCGTCACCCCCTGCTCGTGGCCGTTGCCCAGGAAGCGGGCAAGCAGGACGAACAATTGCGCCGCCGACAGCGCCCGGGCACTGCCATCCTTGAGGGTGACGACGTCGCCCGCGGGAATGCGCTGCGTGGCGGCCACCGACTGCGCCACCGCATCGGCCACGCGCAGCACCTCGGCGGCCTCGACCGCGGCGCCCTG
>Ga0307378_10002785_pt1 | contig 26238 bp, 19 predicted proteins | sample UN1MG_FD_202238 | JGI IMG/M metagenome (GOLD analysis project Ga0307378, IMG submission 202238) | Soil microbial communities from Risofladan, Vaasa, Finland - UN-1 | ecosystem: Environmental > Terrestrial > Soil > Coastal area > Acid sulfate soil | place: Finland: Risofladan, Vaasa | collected...
AGAAAAGGTAGGACCCCGCAGAACGAACGCCGTCCTCACCCCGAAAGAGTCTGCTTACCTACTGGATAAGGGTCAATCTACTTGAAGACACAAGATTCGTAACACCCTTTCTGCATGACATTACTACATATCTCTGGACAATCCCGTTTGTCTGCATTCTATGGGTGTTCATATTCTCGAGTAAGGGGCTTTACAGGCCAAGAAGGGGCATCTCGGGAATGGGTGAGTTCCGGGAGATCGTTCGAGCGATAACTTTCGGTGTCGTAATAATAATGGCCGCCTCTTTTCTTAGGAAGTTCGACTATTCAAGGCTCATTGTGCTCTCATTTTGGGTCTGCAATATTGTACTAGTCGGCTCATCCAGAGCGAGCATAAGATACTTCCAAAGAAAGCGCATGAAGAAAGGATATGGGAAAACCAGGGTAATTATTGTGGGAGCAGGTGAGACCGCGACGCTGATTATAGATAGGATGAAGAGGGCTGAGGACCTGGGATACCAAATAATTGGTATCGTTGATGACGATAAATCGCTCAGTATGACCGGGACAGTTCTTGGCCTACCTTTTTTGGGCTACATACACCAGTTACCACAAATCATCGATAAATTCCAGGCAAAAGAAGTATTCTTCGCAAAACCTAATATGGATCACGATCAGATACTAAACATCGTAGCAGGCTGTGAGGAGACAGAGACCTCATTTAGGATAGTTTCAGATTTATTTGGAATAATGACTGGTAAAACTGAAATAGACAATGTTGCCGACACTCCCATTATTGATCTAACAGGGCCAAGGACGAGTGCTTTAAGGCACCTATCAAAATTAGTTATGGACTTCTGTTTCGCAGTAATCATATTACTTCTGTCACTACCTCTTTGGATCATAATCTCCCTGGCCATAAAGCTCGACACGAAAGGTCCTGTCCTGTTTAAGCAGACTAGAGTCGGTGAAAAGGGTAAAGAGTTTACGATCTGTAAATTTAGAACTATGTTTTCTAATGTCAATACTTTTGAACACTCACCAACTCACAAGAAAGATAAACGTATTACAAGAGTAGGGAGAGTCCTCAGACGCACGAGCCTCGATGAGCTACCACAGCTTCTGAACGTGATCAACGGTGACATGAGCCTCGTCGGCCCAAGACCTGAGATGCCATTTATTGTAGCTCAATACGATAGATGGCAGAGAAAGCGGCTCGACGTGAAGCCTGGAATAACAGGCCTATGGCAAGTGTTTGGAAGAAAAAATCTCCCTCTTGAGCAGAATCTCCAGTACGACTTCTACTACATCAAGAATAGGTCAATACTTATGGACCTCATCATTCTTTTGAAAACCATTAAAGCTGTTATTATTGGTAAAGGAGCTTACTAGGTACCTTAATCAAAGTAATAGAAAGCCCTGTTAGAGTTGAACAAACAGCTCCTATTTAGCAGTGCTCGCTCATTCTCTTCTGTTCATTTCCTGTAAGTTTAACTTCAGCCTTACCTTGTGCCTACTGGGCAGAACTTGTCTTAAGAACGTGCTGATAACTGGCTAGGCGAGGGGTGATCTTTTTTACACTTTTTTTACTGGTTTGATGAGCTTTTCTTCAGCTGAGGACCGCCAGCAAATCCTTGTGATGAAGTTACAGGAAGTTATCAGCCTATCTGTCAACATCATCGTTCAGCAATTGGATGTTGGTTCTTGAGATAATATCTTTAGCTTTGATTGGGCCTTCTCTTAGGATAGTGGGCGTCCTTTTTGACAGGTCAATGACAGTGCTTGGCTCTTGGCCTGGGAGCTTGCCGACATCGAGCATTAGCTCAATGTGCTCTTGGAGGTGAACCGGGACGGCACGTATTGAGGTGGCGCACGGTCTGCCAGGATCGTTGGCGCTTGTTGACCAGAGTGGACAACCTACTGTCCTTATTATTTCTCTAAGGATCGCAGACCCTGGCACACGGACCGCAATAGTATTGGAGTTGTGAGCGATTGGACATGCTTGGTGTTGGCTAAATGGCAATATAATCGTGATGGGGCCAGGCCAAAAAGCTCCTGCTATTGCCTGTGCCTCGGTGCTCCAAACCTTAACGTAATGTCTGGCCATTTGAACGTTATGGGTGATGAGAATGAATGGTTTTGAGGCGCTACGGTTTTTGATTTGGGCTAGTTTGGCGGTCACCGTCTGCGATGTGGCGAGGCAGCTTAGGCCATAGCAGGTGTCAGATGGGAGGCACACTATCATTTCAGCCTTAAGGGATATAACTACGCGAGCAGTGATAGCGGTTCTTGATGCTGATGTTGTGAGTTTTAGGACAACGGCCATAGGAGGCTCTTCACGCTGTGTAGTTGACATATCTCAACCTGTTTGTTATGGTTTTGATGTAATTTAACATAGAGAAGATTGTAGATCGATGATATGGACGGTGGTTGATTGTTGATAAGGGCGATTCCGCGCTTTAAGCCATCATTATCTTGTGACGAGCTGTTCACAGTTTTCAGGCAGACGTTCAAGGACAGCGCGTTCAGCGACTTGAGAGTTTCATATTTTGAAGCTGAATTCGCTAAGTTTATAGGCGCCTCAACTGCGATTGCGGTGCCATCGGCAAGGATGGGGCTTTCTCTCGCGCTCTCTGCCCTCGGGTTAGCGAAGGGGGCTGGGATAATGCTTCCGTCTTTGACGTTCTTTAGCATACCAGCGATGATCGCCTATATGCGTTTCGTGCCGGTGTTTATCGATATCGAGCCAAGGACTTATTTGATCGATCTTGATCAGGTGGAGAAGAGGATAACTTCCGAGACCCGCGCCATTGTCCCCACCCACCTTTATGGTCAGCCAGTCAATATGGACCGTGTCCGGGAGATAGCAGACAAGTATGGCCTAGTTGTCATCGAGGACTGCGCTCAATCGTGTGGCGCGCGCTTCAAGGGTAAGAGAACAGGGAGCTTTGGTGATATTGGATACTTCACATTCGGTCCGACTAAGCCTTTCACAACGCTTGGTGGTGGGATAATAACGTGCAAGGACCCCAAGGTGGCAGAGAGAATACGAACTGCGATGCACGATTTCACGCCGCTTGCGCGCGCTGAGGTATTGAAGGCGGCGGTCAGCGGTGCTGCGATGAAGATTGCGACAAACAGGTGCATTTTCGGTTCATTTCTCTGGCCGGCGCTCCGCGGATTTCGTCTTTTTGGGAAGGACCCGATCGAGGAGTCCTTCAGGGAACCGGTGGCGCCGATGACGAGCATTCCGGGTCATTATTTCAGGAAGTTGACATCAGTTCAGGGCGATGTTGGCGCCTCGCAGCTTCGACGAATAGATGGTCTGTCTGCGATAAGGCATCGTAATGGTTCGTACCTTGCTGACAGGCTTGAGGGAACGCATGACCTCGTGGTCCCAACAGTGAATGAAGATGCTGAGCACATATTCACCAGTTTCGTTGTTCAGACGTCTGACAGGCGATACTTATCGCGGGAACTGCTCAGAATGGGGGTTGATACTGCGACCGGTTACATGAGCGCGTGCGCAGACCTTGACATGTTCAGGGATTATCGAACCGAGTGTCCTAAAGCGAGCTTGGCTGTTGCCAACATGCTTCACTTGCCGGTTTATCACACGTTAAGAGTAAAGGAGCTTGAGCATATAGTGTCGAGCGTTAAGAAGGCCTTGAATGTGGCCTAGCCAGGATCTATTCAAATGGGCGCCGCGAGGGAGGGAACTGAATGAAGGAATATGAGGTTGTATCTTGCTCTTCGGAGCTGAGCAGTCGAAAGATGGCCAGGACTGCGACACAGGAGATAAATGACCATGTAGCAGAGGGCTGGGAAGTCCATACAGTAACAAGCAGCGTGAATGCGATCAATATCGTGTTTATCAGAGAGAAACAGAACAGAAAGGTATGAGGTCCAACTTCTCTGGGGACCCCCGATTGAGTCTTTGTGAGAGAATACATGGCCGGCGAACCGTGGGGCTGTGGCGCAGTGGGAGCGCATTTGTCTGGCAGACAAAGGGTCGCGGGTTCGAATCCCGCCAGCTCCACCATTCTTTGACTTTGTTTCTGCTCCCTGGACCCGACCGTTTATCGTTACCTCGCGCAGCCTCTTCGTAATCTCGCCCCGGCAACCGTTTCAGACGACCTTCAAGAGTCTCTCAAACAGATGTATAGCTTCTCAGATGAATTCCCAAGAGTCTTTTAAGAACACTCATAGCTTCTCAGATGAACTTCCAGGAATCTCTCGATTATATTTATAGCTTTGTCGATTTCGAGCGCACGGGGCAGTTCACCTACAACACGAGGGCGCTGGACCTCGAGGCGTTCTCTGAGCTCCTTGCTTCGCTGTCGGACCCACAGAAGGAGTTCGCGGTGGTGCATGTCGCAGGCACAAAGGGCAAGGGATCGACATGTGGGATGCTAGCTTCGGTGCTCAGGGCGTCGGGACTCAAAGTTGGGCTCTTCACATCTCCGCATCTTCTGGACGTTCGTGAGCGTATTCAGGTCGATGGCGACTGGATATCGAAGGGTGCGTTTGCACAGATTCTCTCAACCATCAAGCCAGTCCACGCCCGCCTCGGCATCAGTAGCCGGTCGTATCGAACCACGTTCGAGCTTCTGACTGCGGCGGCCCTTCTGCATTTCGCACAAGAGCACGTTCACATAGCAGTGTTAGAGACAGGCCTTGGGGGGAGGCTTGATGCAACCAACGTAGTCGGTCCGGTGCTTTCGATAATAACGCGAATAGGTTACGACCACACTGACGTGCTGGGCGGGATGCTTTCGGCCATAGCGGCTGAGAAGGCGGGAATAATCAAGAACACTATCCCAGTCGTGGTAGCGCATCAGGAGCCAGAATCACTCGCCGTCATTCTGAACGTTGCGAGCGCGAAGGGCTGCCCGATTGTTGAGGCGACGCGCGAGTTCAGGTCCACGTCTTCGGGCACAGGCCTCGCCCGGACCGTCTCATTTGAGGGCAATGACCTGAAACTCCAAGACATAAGGCTGCCGCTTCTCGGTGCGCATCAGCTTCAGAACGCATGTTGCGCTGTCGCTGCCGCGAAGCTCTTGTCGAGCAAGTTCGCGTCGATAAATGCTGCAAGCATTGCTCGAGGACTTGCCGAGGTCCGGCTAATGGGCCGCGTTGAGCTGCTCAGGGAGAACCCGTTCATAGTTGTGGATTGTGCCCACAACTTAGAGTCGGCGGAGGCGCTCGTAAACACGTTACAGGAGCTCTTTGTCCCCAGGGAGAAGATCGCAATCATCGGCGTCTCGAGTAACAAGGACGCTAGAGTGCTTTCGGCCATTCTGACACAATACTTTGACAAGTTTCTCGTGACGAGAGCTGATACCAAGCGAGCGATGCCTCCGGATGTGCTTGCCGATGACCTGCGTGGACTGGGAGCCCAGCTCGAGGTCTTCGATAAGGCATCGGATGCTGCGCATGCGGGGCTTTCGATGATAGGCCGAGAAGACTTGTTGTGCGTCACCGGCTCGGTATATTTGGCGGGCGAGCTGCGGCCTTTTTTGGCAAAATCAGCAAGGAAGTTTGGGTGAAGCCGAGTTACTCGTCAAGATTCTGGGTCTGTGCAGCGATCGTCGCTGCATTTGTTTTGGCCGTTTTTGGCTGGACGGCTTCAATTCCGCTTGGCGCTGAGGACCTCCAGGTCTATGTCAATTACATCTTTTTCACGGGCGAGAATCTTGTTCCTCAAGCATTCTATGGCAACGGTTTCGGGATACTGCCGGGCGAGTTCGTCTATAAGCTTGGAAGAGAACCCAAGGAGGTAGGAGGCGTATATCGACCGCTGACAGCGTCTCTCATGGCGCTTGACTATGCGTTGTGTGGGGTGAAATCCACATGCTATCATATAACCAATCTCCTACTTCAGGTCGCCTGTTCCATCGCGGTCTTAGCACTGGCATGGCAGCTATCTCGGGGCAAGCTCCTGACCTCCCTTACGGCTGCCCTGCTGTTCACCGTCAACCCGACACACTCGCTCACGCAGGTTGTCATGTTGCAGCGATCGGATATCCTCTGCACGCTGTTTTATGCGTTGTCGGTTCTCTTTTTTGCCAGGCATGTTGATGAAACCGCTCGAGGCCGGTCGCGCGCATACTACACTCTGTGCGCCGTCTTCATGGTGCTGGCGCTCATGTCTAAGGAGATGGCCATGACGCTGCCGGCCGCGTTTTTGCTCTATGACTTGATGACTGGCCTGGAGAACCCTTTGAAACTTCCTGTGGCGCTGCGGCTGTTCAAGAGGCACGCCCTTTTCTTCGCCATCCTCGTCGGATACATCCTGTTTAGAATCGCTATCTTCCACGGAATCGGTGGCTATCCGGGCTTCGCTTTCGACGATAACGCCGAACGGCCGGCGGCCCTCATGCTTAGTCGGCACAACATCACGGGCGCCATATCGGGCCTCAACCATCTGTTCGGCGTTGTTTCTCGCTCGAGGCTCGTGCGATATTCGCTGCTCGCCGCCATTTTTGCGCCCCTGCTGTTTGGGACGGGCAGACGCATCAAATTCGCGATTGTGATGACCGGCGTGGTAATGCTTCCTGTGATCGCCTTACCGTCGATAACGCCTCTTTACATGTATCTGTCGTCGGCTTGGTTCTCGATAGGTGTTCTCGCGTCGCTTTGGTGGCTGCTTGAGAGCCTTTTGAGGCGAAGAGTAGCGGCGGCTGTTCTCGTTGTTCTCGTCTGCCTGGCAGCGGTTTTCTCAACTTCGGCAGTCTATTCGCAGATAGCGGTGAGCAAGAGGAGGATAGACTTCGCCTACAAGGCCTCTGACGACACTATCAAGCTCGTTTCCCCCATGCCGAAAGGCGCCAAGCTATACCTTGTTACGCCGAGCATGATCGAGAGCCGAGGTAGGGTCGATTTCGACCCAGCGATAGAGGCAATCCTGCGAGTCAAGACGAACGACCTGTCATTGAAGCTCTGGCCCATTCCAATGCACCTCCAGGACGAGAGGCTGATTCTTTTCGACGCGGCCGCGTTGGACATGGAGGCCCTCCACGTTGACGAGCGGACCTATTTCTTGGACGATCTCACGGGGAAGGTCCGGCTTCGGAACGACATCTTGGGGAAGTTAAGGACACGAGATGCCGTTCGGTCCTTGCCTGGCCGGCTGCCGGGCGATTACTACGGCTGGATGTTCGAGCAGTCGCTCTTTGGTTGGACTGTAACCGGAGCGGGTGGTCTGCCCGTGAGGGCGGGGCTTCAGAACGACAGTTTGGTTTTCGTGGCCTCAGATTGCCCGACGTTCGTGGTCTCGCCGCGCCGCGAGCTCAGCACCGAGAGGCTGGATAGGTTTTCATTCAGGGTCAGCATCGATACCGCTTTGGGCCCCAGGGAGTTCCCCGTGTGGGTGGAGTGGGTAAGCAAGACTGACCCGGAGTGGTCCAGCCAGCGGTCGCGGACAGTCATAGTCAAGAGCGATAGTGGCTTTCGCAAGTATGAGGCAGAGCTCGGGAAGGACTTCAGCTGGGTTACGGCCGATGATGTAACCAGAATACGCATCCATTTCCCGCCGCTTCGGGCGAGGATTGCCTTGAAAGACGTGTCGGTTTATTTCAGCAAGGCGCCGACTCACGAAAGGGGTTAGCCCCGGTTCAGGCTGGATAGCGTTGTCGGGCACCGCAGCTATTCTTTCAAAGCCTACACTACCGGGGCTTTCCCCAAAACACAATCAGACAGCATAGACGGTTTTCAAGTCCCGTTCACTATGGCTGAGTATGCCCCAGAACGCTCTTTTTGTCAACCCATCGCACTCCCAAAAAGGCGGGCGCCCCCCCGGTCAATCTGATTTTTCGGGGCGCCCCCCCGGCTCACATTCATCTCGGAATGTCCCTCGCCTTGAAACGGGCTAACCGTTCCAAAAGCACTTGCTGCGCCAGGCCTCCGGTTGGCGATCGTGCCTGTTGGTCGCTTGCATCAGCGGGCGCGTTGTCGGGCCAGAAGACATTGTGCAATAATCCGGCTCAGAACCGGTATAATGGCCCTGAAAATGATAACGCCATATCGGCAATCAGGACAAGAAGAGGATCAATGAGATGATTGATAGCAATGTCGCAAATGACCCTTTCGCTCGCTATGTTTCGCGATTGAAGGATGCGCGACTTGAGCGTTTGAACGCAGTATTTACAGAGGAGGAGAGCCGATCGACGGGGCCAGCTAAGGCACTCCAATCGGGAAAGGAGACGCTCAAGAGCGCTCAAGATGAGATGCAAGGAGCAAGCGCCTCCTCGAGGCGTGAGGACGTGGAGTTTGGCGACAGGATGGAGGACTTGCTCGCTCAGGCCAGTGGCCGGGAGAGCATCAAGCACGACTACCTTGCCGAAACGAGGCCCGGCGTGACGGGTCTTCCAAAGCGGCTTGGGTTGAGGACGATAAGGTATGCGGTGAAGACCTACACCGACGGGCTTTTCGGACAACAGGAGGCTTTCAACGCGCTGAGCACCTCCATCATCGCTGAGAACGCAGGGCAGATAAGGTCGCTCCTTTCGCGAGGGAATGAGCTGGAGCAGAAGGCTCGCCTCCAACAGGATTTCAACCGGGACGTGATTGCCTGCGTCAGTGCGATGTCGGACGCGGTCTCTTCCCTGTCCGATGCGTTCAAACAGCAGCGGGAGTTCAGTTCGCTGATCGTTTCTCTCCTGAACGATGTGATAGATGGTTCCAGCGAGCTCGCCACGGCGTTGAACGAGAAGACTGAGCAGCGACTTGGTGCATGTGAGAAGAGGCTCGATGGGGCAGAGGAGGTGCTTCGCCAGCAAGCTGAAGAGAACGGGCATCGGCTGGACGAGGTTGAAGCCGCGGTTCGGGCAGTTGATGAGCGGTTTGAGGAGGATGAGCGGCGTCTTGAGCAGCTCGTGGGCGAGATTGCCTCGACGTCCAAGTCAGTCCAGGACACGCACTCGTTTTTTTCTCTTCAATTAGAGGCGATCGATTCCCGTATCGAGCATTCTGAGATCAGGGCAAATGAGGCATCGGAGTGGATGTCGAATCTCGAGGCAAGGGCGACCAACTCTGAGGAGAGACTTACTAAGTCTGAGGAGGGCCTGGCGAGGTCCGAGGAATGGCTCAGTAACCTTGACAAGGAGATTGATTCATCCAAGCAGTGGCTAGAGAACATGACCTCTGACGTCAAAGGGCATGGGGAGTGGCTTTCGGATGTCGGCTCTCAGGTCAACGGCCATGCGGACTGGCTGGCCAACCTTCAAGGCACGACAAAGGAGCACAACGATTGGCTTTCGAGTCTAGCTGAGGGCAGGCAACAGCTAGAGGTCTGGACGGGCAACCTCCAGAAGACGCAGGAGCAGCACGCCTCACAGCTTGTTGAGCTTGTTCAGCACGAGAAGGAGATAGACCATCAGGTTTTCTTCGTAAAGCGGAAGCTAGAGGAATCTCGTCCCACGCAGACGCTCGTTCCATTTCAGGAGGGTCCGGACGCCGCTCGGGCGGAACCCGGGCTGACGGAGGACGAGTATCTCATTTTCGAGGAGCGTTTCAGGGGTGAAAGCGCCGCTCTCAAGTCGCGGCAAGAGCACTATTTGAGGCATTTCGAGGGTTGCAGGGGTGTTTTGGACCTGGGCTGCGGGCGGGGAGAGTTCCTGGAACTTCTTAAAGAACGAGGCGTCGAGGCCATTGGAGTGGACTCGAATCCGGAGATGGTTCGCGTGTGCAGCTCGAAGGGCCTTGACGTAAGACACGCGGACTTGGTTGCCTTTCTCGAGGCGGCCGATGACAACTCACTTGATGGCATCTTCTGCGCCCAGGTCGTGGAGCACTTCAGAGCGGGTCAGGTCTTGAGGCTGTGTAAGCTGATGGCCCAGAAGCTTGCTCCGGGCGGCGTTGTCGTGATAGAGACGATAGACCCTCGCTCGATCTACGCCTTGGTAAACAATTTCCTGCTCGACCCGTCTCATCTGTTCCCTATTCATCCCAGGCTCTTGCAGTTCGGGTTCTCTCTCACGGACGTTGAGCTTCGGGAGGTGGAGCGTCTGGCTCCCGTGGCGCCGGGTGAGCGGCTTGCCGTTTCGGCGGCTGAATCTACGGCGGATTCAGACGCTGCCTTTGAAGGCGTGGTAGAGGGGAACTTCAGGAAGCTCGATGACTTCTTGTTTGGCTATCAGGATTACGCGGTTGTTGGTAGGAAAGTTTAGTGTAGGGGCGATTCACGAATCGCCCACAATATATTGCGGCGCTGAGGTCGGGCGGTTCGTGAACCGCCCCTACATCCAGGGCCAGGCAGCCTTTTTTGTTCCCACACATTGCGAGGGGCTGAGGTAGTGCGATGAGGCGGGAGCGAGCGCCAAGCGAGGTTGGAGCCATTCACAAGGACCCCGGCGGCAAGCTGAACGTGCTGTTGGTCTTTCCAAACAGTTATTTTGTTGGGATGTCCAACCTGGGCTTTCATGCGATCTACGCCGCGCTGAACTCGCTCGATTACGTTCGCTGCGAGCGCTCGTTCTTGCCGGAGGGAGTTCTTCGGGCCGTGGGCAGAAAGGTGCCGCCGCCGCGTTCGCTAGAGAGCGGGGACATGCCTTCGCGATTTGACGTCATAGCTTTCGCTGTGCCCTTCGAGAACGATTACCCCAACCTAGTCCGGTTTTTGAAGCTCGCCGGGCTCAAGCCCAGACGGGATGAGAGATGGCTCAGGGACCCGCTCGTGCTGGCCGGCGGCTGTGCGGTAAGCGCCAATCCTGAGCCGCTCGCCTCGTTCGTCGATGCTTTCGTAATTGGCGATGGCGAGCAAGCTGTGCAGGAGTTGGCGAGGGCGGTGTTTGATGCGAGACAGGCGAGGCTCGATCGGCAAGACCAGATAGCTCGTCTTGCGGAGATACCTGGCGTTTACATTCCGGGCCTCTTTGAGCCAGAATATGGCACAGACGGGACCGTTTCGGCGGTCCGCTCTCTGAATGGCAGTGCCCAGGTGGCGAGGCGCTGGACGCCTAAAGGGGAGCTCGTGCCAGCCCATACCGTGGTCTTCAGCGAGGAGACAGAGTTTGGCGATCTGGGAGTTGTCGAGGCAGTGAGGGGCTGTCCGCGGGCGTGTGCATTCTGCATGGTCTCGTTCTGCAATCGGCCGGTGCGGTTCCTTAGTGTAGAGCAGATTCTTAGCCAGGTGGCTGAGATCAAGAGGCACAGGCAGCGTGTGGGGCTGCTTGGGTCGGCGGTCGCGGAGCACCCCGAGCTCTTATCGATTGTTGAGGGCGTGCTCAGCATGGGCATGGGCGTTACCGTCTCTTCGCTCAGGGCGGACAGCATCAGCCCGCAGCTTTTGAGTCTGCTGACGCGTGGCGGGCAACGGACGATAACAATCGCTCCCGAGACGGGCGACGCGGGCCTGCGAGCCGCGCTTGGAAAGCCAATCACGGACGAGGCATTGATCGACCTCGCCACGCAGATTGCCTCCGCCGGTTTTGAGACGCTGAAACTCTACTTCATTGTGGGTCTGCCGGGAGAATCGCTAAAGGACGTTGAGAAGATAGTATCGCTCGTGAAGCAGATGAAGCACGGTCTCCGCAAGCGGTCTTTGGGCAAGCGCGACGTTTTTATCAATGTGTCAGTTTCGTCGTTTGTGCCGAAGGCTCACACGCCGTTTCAATGGGAGGCCATGCTCCCTCCGTCGGAGCTTGCGCGTCGCATCAAGGTGATAGAAACGGGGCTTTCAGGCACACGGGGCGTCTCGGTTCACGCGGATGTGCCCAAGTGGGCGTTCGTGCAAGGCGTTCTCTCTCGTGGGGACAGGCGCATCTCGAAGCTGGTATCCAGCTTGGCAGAGACCAATTTCAACTGGCAGAGGTCGCGAGAGATGATCGACGTGAACCCTGAGTTCTTCGCGCTGCGAACGAGGTCTCGCGATGAGATTCTGCCCTGGGCACACATCGCGTCCGGCGTCCCCCTAGACGAGCTTTGGCGTCGCCTCGAGTCCTATCGGGCTCAGACAAAAGAGGCAGACAGTCGGTGAAGAATAGGCGCCCGCTCTTGGTCTCCATGTTGTTGGCGCTCTGGCTGGCGATGGGTCTCTCAGGTCGCGGGCGCGCTGGCACGGAGGCTGTTACAGTAGTTTTTGGCGGCGATGTCGCGCTCTGCGGCGAGGTTGCCAGGCAGATAGAGAGGTACGGCGATGGCTACGTTTTTGGCGAGATTCGTGAATTGCTGTCGCAGGCGGATATCGCGGTGGTCAACCTCGAGACACCACTGACCAATTCGGAGAGGAGAGTCCCCAAGCCGACTCCGCCCGGGCTGAAGGAGCCGGTCTATCTGAAGGCCAAACCCTCGGCCGGCAAGGCGCTTGTCGCGGGGGCAATCGACGTGGCGTTGCTCGCAAACAACCACATTGGCGATTACAAAGGCGGCGTGGTTGATACGATACAGAATCTTCGAGGCCTGGGCATACGGCTAGTGGGCGCAGGAGTGAATCGCCGGGCGGCATATAGCCCCCTAGTCGTCGAGGTCCGGCAGACCAAGATCGCCTTCCTTGCATTTTGCGATGTTTATCCAACGTCTTATGAGGCAGGCGCTTCTCGACCGGGGTGCGCCTGGGCGCACCCTGATGAAATGCGCTCGGCAATTGCTGATGCCAAGAGGCAGGCGGACCTGGTCTTCGTCAACCTTCATTTCGGCGGCCAAGACCGCGCTACGCCTTCTCAACGGCAGAGACAGCTCGTCAAGACCGCTCTTGATGCAGGCGCCGACATGGTGGTGGGCAACCATCCGCACGTCATCCAGCCGGTCGCCGTGGACAGCGGCAGGCCGGTCCTTTACAGCCTGGGCAACCTGGTCTTCCCCATGCCCAAATATTCATGGTCAATAGGCCTGCTTGCCAGGGCAACGATTGTCGGCAAGAAGATTCGACGGGTGGACCTGATCCCTGTCCAGATAGTCGATCTCTCGCAGCCACATCGCATCCACGGGCACTACGTTCTCGAGCATCTCTTCAAGATCAGCAAGGAGTTCGGGGACCTGCCGAGTATCATAGAGGGATACATAGAACCGCTGAAGTGATTTGACGGATTGTGAGGCTATGATATGCTCATGAATACATGAGTAGCTATTCGGTTCCTTTAGCGCAACGCGATGAGGGAGGAGAGAAGTGAATCGAAGGCGCACAGTTTTTCAAACGCTTGAAGGCCCTCGGAATACTGGGACACTGATCCTCGGTCTCTTGCTCTGCTGCGCTGCCCTTCTGCCCACGCCGGGCTTTGGTGCAACGTATCAGGTCAAACAGGGTGGGAGCGCGGATTTCGGGACCATCCAGGCGGCGATCGATGCGGCGGTCGATGGAGACGAGTTAGTCGTGCATACGGGGACTTACTATGAAAACATCCACTTCGACGGCAAGAACATAACGCTGCGTTCACTCGATCCGGAGGACGAAGAGACCGTCGCCTCAACCATCATTGACGGCGGCCAGAACGACAGCGTAGTTACGTTTCGTGGCACAGAAGACGATAAGTGCCTGTTGTCCGGCTTTACCATTACCAACGGTAAGTCAAATTACGGCGGAGGCATACTAGGCGGGGACCCGTGGTCCCATCCGCCAGTTTGGGCGTGTGCCGGGATCACGAACTGCGCGATCACCGGTAACCGGGCTTACAACGGCGGCGGCGGGCTTTACGGCTACAACGGGACGATCAGAAACTGCACGATCACCGCCAACGGGGCTGACTGGGGCGGCGGCCTTTGCTTGTGCGGTGGGACGATCAGAAACTGCACGATCAGCGGCAACTCGGCAACTTGGGGCGGCGGGTTGATCTACTGCGACGGGACGATCAGCAATTGCACGATCAGCGGCAACTCGGCAACTTGGGGCGGTGGGCTTTGGGGCTGCAACGGGACGATCAGTAAATGCACGGTGGGCAGGAACTCGGCAACCGGGAGGGAGGCCAGGGGCGGTGGCCTCTATTGGTGCAACGCGACGATCACAAACTGCACGATCAGTGGCAACTCGGCGACCGGCGAGTGTGCGGGCGGCGGCGGGCTGGTCTACTGCGACGGCCCGATCACAAACTGCACGATCAGTGGCAACTCGGCTGAATATGGCGGCGGTGGGCTGGTCTATTGCGACGGGCCGATCAGCAATTGCGCGATCGCCGGAAACTCGGCAACCGGCGACTATGGGTACGGCGGTGGATTGTACCGTTGCGCTGGGGGGATCACAAACTGCACGATCAGCGCCAACTCGGCAACCGGCGACTATGGGTACGGCGGCGGGTTGTACGGTTGCGCCGGGCCGATCACAAACTGCACGATCAGCGGCAACTCGGCTGCCTGGGGCGGCGGGCTGTTTTATTGCGGCGGGCCAATCAGCAACTGTATCGTTTGGGGCAATGAGGCAGAACAGGGCCGAGAGCTGCACCGCTGCCAGGGTCTAATAACGCATTGTTGTATTCAGGACTGGGCAAGCGGCGGCGAGGGCAACATCTCGGATGATCCCTTGTTCGTCACAGGCCCCCTGGGCGATTACTATCTTTCTTGCGCAGCGGCGGGGCAGGCTGCGGACAGCCCATGCATCGATGCCGGGAGCGACACGGCAGAAAGCCTCGGCCTCGACGAGTTCACGACGAGCACGAATGGCGTCCCGGACGCGGGCATCGTTGATATGGGTTACCACTACCCACCCACGCCGCAACAGAACCCATATATCGAATCCTCGGTCAACTACCCAGGCGAGTTTGCTCCGGGCGATCTCCTTGTCGGGTTCATCGAGGTGCATAACCCGGGCGCCGATTTCCCGGTTGACGTCTATGTGGCGTTCGTCCTGCCAAACGGGACGGTAGTCTCGCTAACCAGCAGCGGCCTCACAATAGGCATACATCCCTGGGCCTCGAACGTGGTGCTGCCGACCGGGCTTCATTTCGGGCCGTCCGAGGTCATCCGGACGACTGTCCCACAGAGCCCCGGAAGTTATCTGTTTGCCGCTGCGCTGACCGAGCCAGGCCAATTAGAGTTTATCGGCGAGCCGAGCTTATTCCCATTTACTATTCGCGAGCGATCCTCCGCGTCCGAATCCCTGAAAGGGATTGCCGTCGGTAGCCGTGCGTGAAACGCAACGGCAGGGGAGGGAGGGGATTCTTGTTCTCCCTAAACCGTCAGGCTGCGCCTGCGGCTACCCATGGTATCCCCTTTCGGGGAGGACAGAGGGCTATTGCACACCCTCCCAGCATCTCGCTCCCCGGCATCCAATCTGATTTTTCGGCTCAAAGGGCGTGTTCGAGGACGATGACCTGGAGCTTCGGGGGCAGAGTCTCCCGCGTTAATTCAACCTCGGAAGAGCCGGCCTGAACAACGTCGGGCTTCCCGGCCGTGAACTTGTCAATTGACGCGAGCTCGAAGCCGATCTTGGGGGTCTTGAAGTGCATCGGGATGACAACCCTCGGCCTGATCTTCTCAATCAGCTGCCACGCCTCGTTTGCGTCGATCGTGAACGTCCCGCCGACTGGCGTCAGAAGCACATCGACGTCGCCAAGCGCAGCGCAAATCGCATCGTCTAGGATATGGCCCAGATCGCCCAGGTGGCAGACCCTCAAGCCATCGACGTTCATACAGAAGACTATGTTGCTGCCTCGCTGCGACCCGCCGCTCTTGTCATGAAAAGTCGCTATCCCATCTATCGGCACGCCTTGCGCCTCGCAGTGCCCAACCGTGTCCACAACCGTTGGGTTGCCCGCTAGACCATCAACTCCATCGTGGTCAGCGTGCTTGTGGCTGACGGTTACGACGTCGAAGCGCTCGCGAATGGGCGCATACTTCATCGCGCCGCCGAATGCGCCCGGCCGGTAGGGGTCAGTGAGTATCGCTGTCCCGTCGCTCGCCGTAATGGAGAATGCAGAGTGGCCAAGCCATTTGATCTTCATTTCTTTCCTTCCGCGAATAAGTCTCAGACATCAATGCTCTACAATGCCGACTGCGGTCCGGTCCACGTAAAGGTCGCAGGCAGCCATATACTCAATTAGTATCTCGAAATCGACGAGCCCCGGATGATAGAATTTTATTGTGAAGTCCCGATACTCGTTCGCACGTTTGAAATCCCTGGCATATACCGACCGCCGCGCGCTCTTCTTCGTACCGGAACGCCGGATACTGTCGCCTTCGGTCCGGATTCTTGCAAGCATGGTGTTGTGACCCTCGGGCAAGTCCAAAGCACTCATCCTGACGCTGAGCTCGTAGTCGCCGGCCGGAAGCGGTGGGCATCTCAGCCTAATCGGGACCCTGCGGCCGCTGGCCTTGCCCAGGAAGACCGCCTTGCCAGCTGTCGAGGCCTTGTCATTCACGATTTTGCCGAGCAGGGGTGAGAGCTGATTGGCATCGGCAACGACGAGGCAGTGCGACTCCCTTGTCTTGCCTGACGGAGAGACGAGCTGGATACTCTTGGTGTGTGCAAGGATTTTCTGCCCAGCAGCCCGCCATTGGGCAGATTCCGGCTTGTTTCCAAGCACCTCGCACACCTCAGCCAGCCTCCTGATTGTCTCAAAGTGAGTTTTTTGGAGCTGATATGCTGCGAGATACTCGCGCCTCGCCGCGTTGAAGTCGGCCATGTTCTTCTGCTGCGCCCTGCCCATGATGAAGTGCGCGTCGGCGTTTTTGGGGTCTTGTTTGAGCAGCGAGTTTATCGTTCTAGTGACTGGGACCAGGTCCTTGCTTTCCGTGGCTTGGGATATATGCAGGACACGGCACAGCTCCCAGACCGCCCTTCGATAGTTGCCCTCCTGCATATACGATTGGGCTACTAGCCTGCCGAGAGTGATGTCGCCCCAGTGTCTGGCCTCTGCCTGTTTGAAACACGCCCGAGCCTCCTGCGGTCGGCGCTGGTCCAAATACACCCTGCCCAAATAGATCACAGCGTCGCGCTCCTTTGGAAACCGGGCAACTAGCCGCTCCATCTGTCTGAGAATCCGCTTCGGATCGCCCCTGCTTGTTCTCATCAGGTCTTGCATGTACATCTGCACGAGCGGCCTGATCGCTTGCGACCACGTGCTGTAGTAAACAAGGGCTTCCTCAAGGCCCTGTATCGCCATCGTCGTGTCCCCCAGACCAGCGTGGGCCAACGCCCTGCGCAGCAGCATGTTGTTGTCCATGTAGAAATGCTCGGCCTGGTCAACGACGTCTATGACCTTCTGGCGCAGTCCGTTTCGCGTGCTTTTGGACAGGTCCTTGTCGAGCTTCTCCTGTAGGCTGCTAACGTGCGCGAGGTATAGCCAAACCTGTCCGTCGCCGAGCGTTACCCTCTTGGCTGTCACGAAAAACTTCTCAGCCCGTCGAAGAACCGTCAAAGCCATCGTCAGAGGCTTTTTTCGCTTGCTGGCCGCCTCGGCCATTTTGACGGCCTGATTCATATTGCGCTTGCCCCACTCGAGATTCACCTGCGTTAGAAATGGACGCATGGCCGTTTGGCAAAGCCATAACGTCAGCACTATTGCCGCTGCCTGGACGAGCCTTTTCACCGTCGCTTCCTCTCCCTCGGGACAAATATCTCTGCTCGGGCCACCTACGACCCCTCCTGCCTAATGAGTCTCCCAATACCTATCCCCACGTAGCCGCAGACCATCAGGGCAAACAATGCGAAGACGGCAAACGCCGTCAGGGCCGGGACGCTGTCCGTTTTAGCCAGAAACGCCTCCGCCACAACCATCGCACCGGCCGCGGGAATGGCCCGAAGCCAACTGACCGTCCCATTTCGTCTGAACGACGCCAGGATGACCAGGCACGCGCCGATGGCCCAGGGAAGAGCCTCGCCGTAGGTCATGTTGATGCGGGGCGGCTCGGACCAGAGGACTGGTATGGCGAGCAGGCCGCCCAGAACGAACACTCCGGACACGAATGGACCGTAGTCAGTCTCATTGAACAGGCCTCCCTTGACCGACGAGGCGCTCACATCGAACGAGGACCTCGGCGTCCGAGCCACCGCGACTGCCATCGCAATGACGAATATCCCAATCACGGCCGATGGCACGATGTGCAGTGGGAACATGAACGCGCAGTGCCCCGCTAACGCCAGAAAGGAACACAGGAAACCGATGAGTAGGGCGACACGGCGCTGCTCAATGAGGCCCTGCGCCTCGTCCAGCTCCCGCATCAGTTTCTTGGATTTGATCAGCTCGCGGACCACAAACCAGGTGAACGAGCCGATGAGCCAGAACATCGCAAATAGGCCGAGAAAGCCGAGCTCCGAGGCCACCTGCACGTATTCGTTGTGGGCCTGATTGGCCTTCTCCCAGCGCCCGATGAACTCGGTCTCCCGGGCCGCATCACCGCGATACTCGAGGTAGTAGTACTTGAAGTTGCCAAGCCCCAGGCCGACAAGAAAGTGGTCGGAGACCATTCTCTTGCCCGAAGCCCATTCCACGTATCTCGTGTTAGTTCTGAGGCTGAGAACGCTCTTGAGGTTGGCGATTCTGTTGTAGATGAAGGGGTTGATCGCGGTGTAAGATGCGATGAACGCGATGATGATAACAGTGCCGATCATGATGATGCGCTTCTCGGCCCGGGAGAATCTGCTTGCCCAGAACATTAGGCCCAGGAAAATGGCAACCGCGAACACTCCAGCGATGAGGGCTCCCCTGGTGCAGGCTGATAACAGGCCGCCAAAAAGCGCCACCGCCCCAACTAAGCCATAGATTCTTACCTCCTTGCGCCGGGCGAAGAAGAATATGCCGAGCAGGATGGGCAGGGCGGCCACGAGATACCCGGACACCGTGTTCGGGTTGTCGATGAACCCCGAGGAAACTGTCCTGCCGGCGTACTCCGCTTTTCTTGGCACGAAGAGTGGATCGAGGTTGTAATACTGAAGCATGCAATATCCGCCCATGAAGCTGGCCGCTATCGCAATGAGTCCGAGGCAGGCCAAAATGCGCCTGTAGTTGTTCTTGAGCACGTCATAAAGAATGAGGCAAGTTGAGATGCCCACGAGGACCGAGAGCATCGTGTCCCAGAAGTAGAAGTAGCTCGCCACGTTTATGAGCGATAGCAAACAGGCTATCACTAGCATGGCCATCGGGGCCGCCACGGGGAAACGCTTCAGGACCCCCAACCAGCCTCCCGCACCTGACGGCCGGCGCAAAATGGGGAACTTGCCCGCCTCGATGAACTTGACGAGCCAGGTCCCTATGATGAGGATGCCAAGGACCTGCAATGCGGTCTCCTTGGGCTGACGGAAGGCGACGCTTGCGTCCATGTGCTTGTGGTACACAAAAGGCGTAACACATAGCATCGACGTGAACAATGCGAATATCAATCGGTCGCAGAACTGACCGACCGCCGAAACATCGCTCGCAGCTCGCTCTTCCTTCATCTCCTCACAGCTCTCGCCTTGACCACTAAGTCCACATCCAAAAAAAGCTCACAATGCGTTACGCAGTGTGCCCATCCCCGAAAGGGTTTTTGTATGACGTAACGCTACGACAATACCCCTTATCTAGCAACAGTCTGTCCGCCTCGTCAAACCAGCGCCTCAATTTAAGGAGGCTGTCCAATAAGTCGGGTCTGAGGTTGTGTAGGGGCGGGGCTTGTCTCCGCCCATCTATATACTCGGGCAGACACAAGGCCTGCCCCTACATGTGGCATACCCCGCGACCTTGCGTTCGCCTGCTTTACACTGCCGGGCAATTCGAGCACTATACAATCGCCGATTAAGTATATGAGCCTCATTGGGGAAGCACAGGAATGATAGACAGCATCGTGAGCATTTACAGGCACAGGGCGCTCGTCCAGGCTCTCGTGTCGAGGGAGCTGAAGGCAAGGTATCGAAGCTCCCTGCTTGGATTGCTATGGTCCTTCATAAATCCCCTCCTTCTCATGGCCGTCTATGCGACCGTCTTCATGGTCTTCTTGCGATTTGGAATGCCGAAATACGCGTCGTTCCTACTCTCGGGGCTTCTGCCCTGGATATGGTTCTCCAGCTCCATTAACGATGCGACACTGTCGATCGTCTCGGGAGGCAACCTCATCAAGAAGGTCATGTTTCCCGCCGAGGTCCTGCCGCTTGTCTCCGTATTTACGAATCTCGTTCACTACCTGTTGAGTCTCGCCGTACTCATCCCTTTCGTGGTGATCTATGGCGCCCCAAAACCGGAACAGATTCTGGGCTCTGCACTAGCCGATTCTGCCCCCTCAAACCCCGCCTGGCTCGTCGCATCATTCATCCTCGTAATGATCATCCAGCTTGTATTCACTTACGGCCTTGCGCTCGGCCTCTCCGCGCTCACGGTTCACCTGAGGGATATCCAGCACATCGTGCTCAACCTGACGACGCTGTGGTTCTTCGGCTCGCCGATTATCTACCCGGTGACGCAGCTGAGCTCGACCAAGATTCCCGCGATCCTTAAGCATCTAGCGGTTGATTACAATCCGGTAGCCTACTTGATAGTCGCTCATCACAAGATATTCCTATGCCGAATCGCGCCTAGTTTCACGCTGCTAATGGCGATGCTGGGCGCTGCGATTGTTGTGCTCTATCTCGGCTATCTTGTGTTTGACAAGTTCCGCGATTCGTTTGCCGAGGAGGTGTGATGCAACCTGCCGTTGAGCTAACGCATGTGTCCAAGCTATTCAGGCGATTCGCGCGGCTGAGGCAGCTTAAGACTCTCAAGGGAGCAATGGTGCGAGACCTGTGGCGGAGGCCCAAGATGCCCGCAACGACCAAGTTCATTGTCGCCCTCAAGGATGTCTCCTTGTCGGTTGCCCCAGGCGTAACGGCCGGCATAATCGGCCTGAACGCCTCGGGCAAGAGCACTCTGCTCCGCGTGATTGCGGGCATAACAAAACCCACCAGCGGCTCGGTCGTCGTCTCTGGGAAAGTCTCGACGCTCCTTGAGGTCGGTGCGGGCTTCCACCCCGAGATAAGCGGCCGGGAGAACATCTATATCAACGGCGCCATCCTGGGCCTGCCCAAACGCCAAATACGTGAGCGATTCGACGAGATAGTCCGGTTCGCCGAGCTTGAGGAGTTCATCGACTATCCCGTCAAGACATATTCCAGCGGGATGTTCATGCGGCTTGGGTTCTCGATTGCGGTCAACGTGGACCCCGACATACTGCTGATAGACGAGGTCCTTGCGGTGGGCGATGCGGTATTTGCACAGAAGTGCTACGAGAAACTCTACGACTACAAGCGCCGAGGCAAGACGATCGTAATGGTTTCGCACGATTTGGGCGCGATAAGGCGCCTGTGCGAGGAGGTTGCGTGGTTGCACCATGGGGCGTTGATGGAGTACGGGGAGGCTGAGCATGTCATAGGCAAGTATATGCAGGAGGTAACCCACGGCGAGCTGAAGCGTTATGCCGAGCAGCACAAGATGAGCCTCGAGACGATGGCCGCCACCAAGAGTGAGAGACGAACGGCGCCGCCGGGCGAGAAGCTCCCCTACAAGGCGGTTGCCCCAGCAAAGCCAGTGCAGCCGGCGAAGAGGTGGGGCACGCGCGAGATTGAGATAACCTCCGTCGTGATGCGAAATCAGGATGGCGAAGAGCGGTACGTCTTTGCCTGCGGCGAGACCGTCTTCATCGAGATCGCATTCGAGTCGCGAAAGCGGATAGACAGGCCCGTCTTCGGCATCGGCATATTCAGGACGGATGGGGTGTGGTGCTACGGGACAAACACCATGATTGATGGCGTCAGCGTTGAGAGTGTCGATGGGAAGGGCAAGATTGCCATGAAACTTAATTCTCTTTCGCTCCTCTCTGCATCATACTATCTCGATGTCGCCGCTCACGCAGAAAACGACCACCCATACGACTATCTCAACCGTCTCTTCACGTTCGCGGTCAGGTCAGACCGGCCAGAGATGGGTCTTTTCAGGCCTGAACATGAGTGGATAGTTGACGTTCCAACGCCGGATGAGCCCAGCAAATGACCTCCGAGGGCAAGAGCGCCTCGATCATAATCGTTGGGAACGAGATACTCTGCGGTCGGACAGCGGACACCAACTCGCACTGGATTGCGAGGCGGTTTTATCAAATGGGTATCTGCGTCAAGAGTATCGTTACGATTCCGGACGTTGAGGAGGAGATAGTTCGCGCGGTTCAGAGCTTGGCGCCGAGACATGACTACGTGGTTGTTGCGGGTGGGATAGGTCCCACTCCTGACGATGTTACCAGGCAGGCGATGGCCACAGCATTTGCTCGAAAGCTCGTCCCCGACCGAGAGGCTGAGCGGGCCATAAGGGAGCGGTGCGAGGGGGCAATCAACGAGTACAAGCTTGAGATGGCGCGGCTTCCGGAAGGCTCACAGCTAATACCAAACCTAACCTTGGCAGCGCCCGGTTTCAGGCTTGAGAACGTCTTTGTATTCCCGGGCGTGCCCCAGCTAGTGCGAGAGATGTTCGAGCAAATAGTCCCGCTGCTAGAGAAGTGTGAGGTCTATGAGAGAGAGATTCCCGCGAATCTTCCCGAGTCAGAGTTCGCACACATCCTGTATTCGCTGGCCGACCGTCCCGGCGTCTCAGTCGGTTCCTACCCGACGCTGCACGACGACGGCCGGTGGACGGTTACGATAGTCGTGTCGGGCTTTGACAGCGATGCGGTTGAGGAAGTCGCAGGCCAGCTCGAAGCACAGCTTGGCCAATTACAGAGGAGCAAACATATCCATGAATCCAGTTGACAAGATAATAGCGCTCGCGCTCGAGGAGGACGCGAGCCTCAACGACGTAACAAGCAAGGCCGTCGTTCCACCCACACTTCGCGTCAAGGCGAGGATAACCGCGCGGCAGAGGCTAGTTGTTTCAGGGTCCTCGGCGGCCTTGCGAGTCTTTGAGATGATTGACCCGGCTGTCTCTGCCCAATTGAAGGTTGACGACGGGGCCGAGGTTCTGGCCGGTGATGTCATCGCCAACGTTCTAGGCCCTGCAAGGAGTATTCTGGCCGGCGAGAGGGTCGCTCTAAACCTGCTTCAGCAACTCTGTGGCGTCGCGACGCTCACCCAAAACTTCTGCAACGCCATCAAGGGCACGTCCGCCAAGATCGTCGATACAAGAAAAACGCTGCCCGGCATCAGAGCGCTTCAGAAACAGGCCGTCGTTGACGGCGGCGGCGCCAATCACAGGATGTCGCTCGCAGATGGCGTGCTCATCAAGGACAACCACATCGCCGCCGTTGGCTCCATCTCTCAGGCCATCCAACTAGCGAGGCGCGGGGCGCATCACCTGCTCAAGATCGAGGTAGAAGTTGAGACCTTGGACGGAGTCCGGGAGGCGCTCGGGGCGGGTGCGGATGTGGTGATGTTGGACAACATGCCACCTGATATGATTGCCGCCGCGGTCAAGCTAGTCGATGGCCGTGCGGTGGTTGAGGCCTCGGGCGGCATCTCGCTTGATAACGTCCTTGAGGTAGCAAAGACAGGTGTTGACCTCATATCGGTGGGGTGCCTGACCCACTCGGCGCCGGCCTGCGATATCTCGGTAGATTTCGTGCGGCCCTAGCTCATGCCTGATCGTTATCCTGTATCTCGCAAGTCGCCCGTGAAGAGGCAAACCTCGGGCAGTCTCGAAGCGCCCGAGAGCACCGTTTAGCGGCAATAACATCCCTGTGAGAGGATTCCATTTATGACGCCAACGCCGCGAGACCGAGCATGGCTGTGGTGGTGCGTGGCCGCAGCGTCCGTGCTTTCGCTCTATGCCTCAGTCCCCTACGTCAGGGAGATGCAGGTCCTGCTCAGGAGCCAACTTCAGGACTACTTCGACATCATCTTTAGGGCAACAATAGCGCTCCTGGGGGCGGCACTGCTCATTTCCGGAGTTTGGCTTGAGCTCAAAAGGGCGCGCTCAAACCGAGCGGCTGCCGACCGGCAGTTTTCAGTCGTCAGGCTAGTCCTCAAAAAAGCTGCCCAGGTCGCCATCTGCGTCGCGCTATACTACTTCGGCCTCTCCGAGGCGATCGCAACGAATCCCGCCCAGGGTGTGCGGATTATCGAGTTCGTGCACCTGTTCCAGTTCACCCTCGTAACTCTGCTTGTCCTCAAGGCAGTCGCAACCTCCATCAAAGGCCGTGCTAGCTACATCGTGGCGTTCCTTGTGATGTGCCTGGTTGGCCTCGGCGATGAGGCAATCCAGGGCTACATAGCGCGCCGCGTGGGCGAGCTACGGGACGTCCAAATCAACGCCATCGTCGCCGCACTTGCCCTGCTCGCCGTATGGCTCATCTTCTCGCCTCGCGTGCTCTCGGCAAGGTCCGCACATGACCACAAAGCGCTGGTCCTCTCCCTGATGGGTCTTGCTGTAATCGGAAGCGCAGCGTTCATCCTGAGTTTTCACATTGGCTACAGGATCGAGGACGCACGGTGCGGTGTGTTTTACTCGCTCTATCCCAAAGAAGAGCTACTCAATCGAAGCAAGAATGCGAGACTTGGCCCACGGCTGCCCCCAGGCGGGTCGCTGGCCTCGGCCAGGATAAGGGGGTTCTGGGCGCCGGAGGATTTCTACGAGACCGAGGCTTTTAGGCACCTAGCGGAGCGGGACAAGCTCGAGCGACAGGTCCGGCACTGGGAAGCCTTCTGCGAGGAGAGGATACGGCGCATATATTACGCCCCGTTCGCTGATCTGGGCGAGTGGGCCGGCTGGACAGCGGAGCGTATGCGAAAGGAGTTCGGAGACTACAACATCTCCCATTTCGTCAGCTACCACTATGACCTGGTTTTCCGCGGCTGGAGGCGGTGGCATGTCCTTGCTGTGTCGTTCGCCGCTTGCACCGTCCTGCTCGTTTTGGGCATAGTCTCCAAGTGGCAGAGGGGATAACATGCAGATATTCGAGATAATAGAACGCTGGCCAAAACAGGCCGACCCGCTCGTGGTTACAATCGGCAACTTCGACGGCGTGCACATCGGCCACCAAGGTCTGCTGCGCGCCGTAGTCGAGACGGCTAACAGGTTGGGCGCCCTGCCTGGGGCAATCACTTTTGTCCCTCATCCTCTCAAGGTGCTTCTTGAGAATCCTGACATCAAGCTCCTAACCACGCTCAAGGACAGAGCAGCTCTGATTGCCCAAAGCGGCATCAAGATGCTCTTTAGGTTGAAGTTCGACCACTCCCTGGCCAAGACAAGCGCGCGAGATTTCGTAACAAGAATCCTTCACGAACGCCTGCACATAGCAGCCCTCGTCATCGGCCCCGGCTACACCTTAGGTCGCGACAAAGAGGGCAACGTCCGTTTTCTAAAAAAGGTCGGCGCCGAATTTGCCATAGAAATCCTTCGAGTCCCACCTCAGCAGATAGATGGGGTCGTCGTGAGCAGCACCAAGATAAGGGAGTGCCTCCTCAACGGGGACATCGGCCTGGCCAACAGGCTGCTCGGTCGTCCCTATTCGATAACGGGCACTGTTACTAAATGCGCCGGCAGAGGCCTTGGACTAGGCTTCCCAACCGCCAATATCATCGGCGTTGAGGTGCTTCTGCCTCAGAACGGAGTGTACATAACACAGTCTCAAATCGGTGGACGAATCCTCAACTCCGTGACGAACATCGGACATCACCCCACGTTCTTCTCGGAAGCCACATCGGTCGAGAGCCATATAATCGATCACAGAGCTGACCTCTACGGGGAGGTCGTCAAAACAGCCTTTCTAAGCAGAATAAGGCCAGAGCACCGGTTCGCCTCAAGGGAAGAACTCATAAGGCAGATATGTTACGACATCGACTTCGCCCGTGATTTCTTCCGCCTCATGCACAAAGCCCCGGGCGGAGTGTCTCCGCTCCCGTAGGTGCCCACAGCGCAGCCATGTAGGGGCGGTTCACGAACCGCCCTTCGCCGTTACGGTGCCCCGATCGGACTAGACCAGGGCGATTCGTGAATCGCCCCTACGAAGGCACAATTTACAGCGTAAGGGAGCGAAGGCGCTCCGCCGAGACTACATAAATGTGAACGAGGCGCTCGAGATGTCGGTGATCATGTTGAAAGTGCCCTGCTCGAATATCGCCGTCATCCAGGTGTATTGCCCAGTCGCGAAGTCCTCTGGGAACTCGTATATGAGCACCAACACAGTCGGCATCATCGTCCCAGACGGAAGCATCCCGCTCATAAACGGCGCCGGCAGGTCCCCGCCAGGATAATAGAAGAGCGTGCCGTCAGGCAGCTGGCAGGCGATCTGGATGTCGATGTTGATGTCCGGGCCCGGATTCTCGTATGAGAGCGCAACCGTCATCGTGTCGCCCGCGTGATACTCGTCGCTGTCAGTCCCTATCGTTATCGTCGGTCCCGGCGGCTTGACGCCAGACTCGTGGCAGAGAAGCCCAGCCGGCGTGGCAAACCAGACGTCGCCGGTC
>Ga0307378_10002788_pt1 | contig 26220 bp, 19 predicted proteins | sample UN1MG_FD_202238 | JGI IMG/M metagenome (GOLD analysis project Ga0307378, IMG submission 202238) | Soil microbial communities from Risofladan, Vaasa, Finland - UN-1 | ecosystem: Environmental > Terrestrial > Soil > Coastal area > Acid sulfate soil | place: Finland: Risofladan, Vaasa | collected...
CCTGCCTTTGGACCGAAACAGCTACGATACCCGGCCGCTGCGGCCCAGGCTTCGATACCAGCTGCGCAGGTACGTTTTTGACCACCTGAACCGTGTATGCGGCCTGGGACAGCAGCCTGAAAAAAGCAATCACGAGCGGCGTTATTATTTCCGAATTTTCGATTTCAACAACGCAGGCTGGTGTGCAGTACGGCGCCAGGCAGAAGACGGCCGAGAGGCACTGTTCGAGCTGTTCGACAGGCGCGCACTCAACGAGATTCTGCCGGGACCCGATATGCCGTTACATTTCGAAGACCCGATAGTGGGACCATCCGGCTTAAAGTCGCTGCTGGCGTTTATGCTGTGGTCAAAAGAGCATTTATAGGCAAACAAACCTGATTTTTGATTGAAACAGGAACATGGCGGGCAAAATACACCTGTGGATGGAAGACGTAACAAAAGCCAGGGACCAGACTATATTAAGTGCAGCCATAGAAATTCCAAAACACGTGCGCAAGCATTTGTGGTATCGTTTGCCGAGCAAGTATGCGTATGCGGCAACAGAAAAATGCGACCCGTTTCTGTTAGCGACATTATTTACCGCAATGCGGCATTCGACGGACCTTTTTCTTCACGGGCAGGTATCCGCGCGCCTTCTGCAGAATCTAGAAGAATTCCAGGCGGCCTGGCACTGCTGGCGACCCGACAAATATCCGAGGATTCAGATACAGGCCGATGTTGAATGTCAACAGCACCAGACCGACAATTCCAATAAGGCCGTGGCGGCATTCTCAGGAGGCCTTGACTCGTGTTTTACCGTGTGGCGTCATCACAGCAACAACTGCGGGCGACAAAGACAAAACCTTCAGGCAGCGGTAATGGTGCATGGTTTTGATATAGCTCTGGGCGACACTTATGCATTCCAGCGTGCGGCATCGAACTGCAAGAAGATGCTCAAAGCGCTATCGATACAGTTGATAACCATAGCAACTAATTTTCGTGAATTAGACAATGACTGGGAAAATTCGCACGGGGCAGCGATAGCCTCGTGCCTTATGCTGCTTGGAAACGGCTTCAGTACAGGTCTTATCGCAAGCAGTGAGCCTTACAACAACCTGGTTTTGCCATGGGGTACAAACCCTGTTACCGACGGATTGATGTCCAGTGACACGTTCCAAATCATACACGACGGGGCGGCTTTTACCCGCAGCCAGAAAGTTCGTTCGATATCGCGCTGGCCGCAGGCCCTTCGGTATATGAGGGTCTGCTGGGAAGGCGGTCAAAAGGACCGCAACTGCGGTAAATGTGAAAAATGCATCAGGACCATACTGAACTTCAGGGTCGCGGGCCTGAAGCTGCCGCCGTGTTTTGACAGAGACGTCACTGATGAACAGATTTCAGCATTAAGGGGCCTGAATCGGGCACAAATGGCATTGTGCAAAGAAATACTTTCAGATGCAAGGGCCGCTTGTATTTGCGAACCGTGGGTAACGGCGCTGGAAAAGTGCATAAAACGCAATCAGGCCGCGGGCAGTAACAATAAGAGCCGCTGGCGACAAATTGCAAAAACCGTCGGGTTCAGGAGACATCTGCAGCGATTGACCACGCGGGTAAAGAAATGAGAATTCTTGTGGAAAACGGCTGTTACGACCTGCGCAACATGGGCGACGTGGGGATGCTTGAGGTTGCTGTCAGGAGGCTGAAAGAACTATGGCCCGGTTCTGTAATAATGGTGGTCACAGACCAGCCGGCTTTTCTGGCTCGATACTGTCCAGGTACCCAGGCGGTACCGGCGTGCGGCCGTAACGACTGGCTGCGAGACCGAACGCCGCCAAGCGGTCTGCGCAGTTTGTTGCCGAATAAAGCCAATCAGCAGATTTTCAGGCTTTGGCGTACAATCCGTTCGCGGCGGCCTCGGCTGGCACAGCGCCTGATACAGTGGAATGCCAGGGGCCGAAAGGCGGACGTGGATAAAATGGATGAGTATCTGGAGGCGCTGTTCGACTGTGATTTGCTAATAGTGTCCGGCGGAGGCGACATCAATGATGCTTTCGCCGATTACGCTATGACGGTGCTTGAAGTGATGGAAATGTCCGTGCGGGCCGGTATTACGACAGTGATGTTCAGCCAGGGTATAGGGCCTGTTGGTAACGGCAGGCTGCGAGCGAAGGCAAAAGCTGTTTTGCCGTCGGTAGATTTTATTGCAATCCGTGACAGCCGGACCTCATATTCCGTTCTTAGAGCACTTGGTGTCGGGCAAAACCGCATAACGGCAACAGGTGACGATGCCATAGAATTGGCATACGATGCGCGCCGCACAAGAACAGGCAGCGGTATAGGCGTGAACCTCAGGGCTGCGGAATATTCGCAGGTAACCCCAAAGCACATCGAGACAGTACGAAAAGTACTTCAGGCCGCAGCGACCAAATATAATACCGAGTTAATCGGCCTGCCGGTGTGTTTCCAGGAAGGTTCTTCAGATGTTGAGACCATAAAACAGCTTTTGAAAGGCAGTAAATTTAATTGTGACGATTGTGAAAACCTTGACAGTCCTGAGCGGCTGGCTGAAAAAGTCGGTTACTGCCGTGTCGTTGTCACGGGCAGCTATCACTCGGCGGTTTTTGCCCTTGCCGAGGGGATTGGGGCGGTCGCGTTGGCTAATTCGAGCTATTACAAGCACAAGTTCCTGGGCTTATCGGGTCAATTCGGCTGTGGTTGTGAGCTGGTGGAGCTGAACGACCGCGATTTATTCAAAAAGATTGGAACGGCCATCGATGCAGCGTGGGAGTCCGCGGATAAACTAAGACCGGAATTACTCGATTCGGCTAAGCGGCAAATTGCCTGCAGCCGGCGCGCTTATGAACGCGTTTACCAACTGCTTGAGTCCGGAAGCGTCAAGAACCAGGTCGCAACACCAGCAGAGAAACCGCATTATGCCGGACATTATTAAATCCCTGAGAAAAGTGCCCTTATACGCGATAAAAAAACTTGCAGGGACCGTCGTCGGTGTTTCGACCGACCGGCCTGTAATAGCTTTGACCTTCGACGACGGACCACACCCGAGATTTACCAGTGACCTGCTGGACATTCTTAAAAAGTATAACGCCCGCGCAACGTTCTTTATGGTGGGCACCTGCGCGCAGCAATACCGGGACATTGTCGAAAAAGTTGCCCGTGCACAACACGCAATAGGCAATCATTCCTGGGACCATTCGTCCCTGCCCCTGGTAAGCAGGAAACAGCGTATACACCAGATTCTTGCATGTGAGAAAGCAATCGCCCCCTACGGTTGTCGTTTGTTTCGGCCGCCGTACGGCCACCAGAGTCTGGCGTCTCATCTGGACACCCTGTGGCTTGGTTATGAGGTCATTACGTGGAACGTAATGGCAGATGACTGGCTCGGATACGATGCAGAAAACCTGGCGGAAAGGGTAACGGACAGGATAAGCGCCGGCAGCGTTGTGCTTTTTCACGACGGGCTTTACAGGGTATTGGAGGAGCGTTTCACCGACCGACAGCCAACTCTTGAAGCTGTAAATATTATATTAAGCAGACTAAGCAAGCGGTTTGAATTTGTCACCGTTCCGCAGTTATTGAAACAGGGTCCGCCGAAGCGCCGGAATTGGTATCGCAGGGAGAAAGCGGACTGGCTTAATCAATTCAAGGCGGCTGTTACTTGAAAAACACAAAAGACTTAGACATATCAGTTATTATTGCCACGTACAACAGAGACAGTGTGCTTGGTGAGACGCTGGCATATATGGTACAGATGCAGCGCACGGGTATCAATTCGGAATTTGTCGTTGTGGACAATAACTCTACGGACAAAACAAGGCAGATAGTCGAAGAGTTTGCTGAACAATTGCCCATCAGATACCTTTTTGAAGCCAAACCCGGCCAGAATTGTGCGAGGAACAGGGCTTTGAATCAATCGCAGCTTGGCGACATTGTGGCCTTTACCGATGACGATGTAGTACCGGATAAAGACTGGCTGCAAGCAATAGTCTCAACCTGCCGAAAGTGGCCCAACTGCGGCGTGTTCGGAGGTAAAATCTACGTCGTGTGGCCCGGCGGGCAAATTCCCAAATGGGCGCGGATGCCGGATATAAGAAGTCTTGCTTTTGCCGAACACGATTACGGGCAGTCGGAGTGCATTTACACCGCGGGCGCATATCCCTTCAGCGGCAACTTCTGGGTCAGGCGCCGGATTTTAGCCAACGCAATAAAATTCGATGAGTCAATCGGATGGCGCCCCGGAAATCGTATCCTGGCTACCGAGACTTCCCTGCTGCGGAAACTGGCCGATAAGGGAGAGCGATTTTTGTATTCACCCGGGGCGGTTGTGGGCCATAGAGTAACATCGGAACAACTTTCGCTTAAATATCTGATGAGCAGAGCTTACAGCCGAGGCCGGGGACTGGCGCATCTGCAGCAGTTATGCAGGAAAGATTTATTTCAAAGGCATCCGCTTTTGTGGCGTTTTGTTCGCGCCGGCGCAATCGGACGGCTTGGTTTTAGTCTGGGAATATCGTCGGTTCCGCTGGTCTTTAACAGGCCCGAAAAAGCAACGCTGGCGATGCGGCGAATCGGATACAACATCGAATCGTTAAAGCTCGCCGGCACATACTACGGGGCAACCTAAAGATATGGCCGCTGTCAGTGTCATAATCCCGCTTTACAATAAGCAAAGATATATCCAGCGTGCATTGGATTCGGTATTTGCACAAACTTATCATGACTATGAGGTCCTGGTGGTCGATGACGGCTCGACGGATAATGGTGCTGATATAGTACAAAGTTGCAGCCACAGCAGGGTGCGTCTGATTCGTCAGGCCAATGCAGGTCCCGGTGCCGCTCGGAATCACGGCATAAGAGAAAGCAGCAGTTGCTATATCGCGTTTCTGGATGCCGACGATGAATGGCTGCCGGCTTTTCTGGAAGTGTCGATGAATCATCTTCAGACCCACCCCGATTGCGCGCTGTGTGCGGCAGCATTTATAAAAGGCAAAGATAAAAAAATATCCAGAGAGGTTGGTTTGCTGCAGATTACCGAAGGGCCATATCGGCTACCGCCGGATATGGATGTGAACAAAATGGTTTACATGGTCGGATTTGTACACTCTGCCGGCACGGTTTTGTGCCGCAGAGAGATTCTCGAACGTTTCGGCGGCTTTTATGAAAAGAAATGCACATGGGGCGAGGATATGTACCTGTGGCTTCAGGTGCTGCTTTGCTGCCGGATATACACAGACCCAATGCCGCTTATGTGGTACCACTGCGAAAACTCACAATTGGATACAGCCGGCCGTAATTTTATAAAGCCGCTGACACCCGTCCTGACAGACCCGGAGCCGATACGGCGTGTATGCCCTGAAGAATACCGCAAATTGCTGGAGCTTTATATGGCCAGGCTGGCATTGTGGCCGGCTCATTTGTGCGTTTGTGAGCGAGACAAACAAACGGTCGATTATCTGCTGAAGACGTTTCCCATGATAAAAGCCTGGCCGGTGGAATACGCCAAGCTCAGGCTGAAAAGGAAGTTTCCAGGTTTGATTCCGTATGTCAGAAGGCTGAAAAATCCGGCCGGTCGCAAGGGTAAGAAATTAGCAGACAGGAACTCCACAGTTGTTTGCGAGGCTCAGTAATGGCTCAAAACAGGCCCAAAGTTAGTGTAATTATTCCATTATATAACAAAGCCGCGTATATAGGTCGGGCGCTGGATTCGGTTTTTTCACAAACATATCAGGATTTCGAGATAGTTGTAGTAGATGACGGCTCTGCGGACAATGGGCCCCGGATTGTAAAAGAGTACAGAGACAGTCGGCTGCGGCTTATCCGCCAGTACAACAAAGGCCCCGGCGCGGCACGAAACAAAGGCACGGCCGAAAGTTGTGCTGAACTTCTGGCTTTTCTGGACGCCGATGATGAATGGATGCCCCGGTTTCTGGAAAAATCTTTGCACACGCTCGAGAACAATGCCGATTGCCAACTGACAGCCTGTACGTATTTTCTGGGAAAGCAGCGAATCGATGTAAGCCCAATACTTGAAGGCCGGGGTATTAAGGAGGGACCCTGGCGGTTAAGAGCAGATATATCATTCGAAGAACTCAGGCATGTAATGGAGATTTTCAACTCGCCGTGTATTGTATGCAAACGGTGTATCATCGACAAATACGGAGGCTTTTACAGCAGGTACGGCTGTAATTACGGGGAAGACTATTATCTGTGGCTGCAGGTAATGCTCAATCATAAAGTTTATAGAATTTTAGAGCCGCTGGTCTGGTATCATACCGAAGCGTCTCAAATGGGTCCGGGCCGGGCGGTCGAACATCCGCTGGAGCCGTTCCTGACAGACCCCGACGCGATTCGCAGGAACTGTTGCCGGCAATCGCGCAAGTTACTGGAGCTGTGGCTGGCTCGATTTGCCATGGCAACGGCCCATAAGGCAGCAACCCAGTACGGCAACACCCGCAGGGCACGCTATCTTGCGAAGAAATTCCCCTTGATGAAGAAGTGGCCCTGGGAATACTTCAAACTGCGGTTTAAAATCATGTTTCCCGGCTTAATCGGCCCGGTCAGGAGCCTTAAAGGACTTTGGCGACCAGACTTTTCAAACAACACCGGTATAAGTCAACCAACTTAGCTGGATACCGCCTTTCTGCAATGAATATATGCCTTGTAAGTATGGAGTGGCCGCCGCACGGATGCGGTATCGGCAGCTATATGTTTAATCTGGCGCGCGGCTTAAGCAGCTTCGGGCACAGGGTGACGGTGATTACACACGACAAAGAGTCTCTGCCGTGCGCAGGCGTGAGAATAATACCGGTGCAGCCGGGCGTTATCACCAAAACTGTCTGGCACAGGATACGCAAATGGCGGATGGAACCGTATCACAGCTGGTCGCTGAGGGCTTATAAAAAATTCCTAAAACTTTGTAACAGCGAAAAATTCGATGTTATCGAGACAGCCGAATTCGGCGCCTGGGGCAGAAACTTTGTTAAAGATTGTCCCATACCTGTGGTGGTACGATGTCATAACCCCACGCATGTGGTCTGGGCAATTAATAAAACGTCAAACGATTCGTGGGGCATGCCTTTGTGGCTGCGTTTCCAGGACAAACGTGAAAGACGGCAGACATTTTACGCCGATGCGATTGTGTCGCCGAGCTTGTCTTTGGCAAGTCATCTAAGTTTGAGATGGGTAATTCCCAGAAGCCGGTTTACCGTCCTGCCTAATCCCATCGACGCGGAACTATTCCGTCCCGGCCCAATTGAATCACCGCAAAGCAATGAAATTCTTTATGTCGGTCGGCTGCAGTATAACAAGGGCGCCTTCGACCTGGCTGCGGCTGCAGGGCCTTTGCTAAAGGAGCATCCGCAATTGCAGGTTCGCCTGGTCGGTATGGACGGGCAGGCACCTGAAAAACTCAGGCAATACGGCGTCAAAAGCTCCGAAGCGATACTTTCGCTGATACCCCGCAGGTATCACAGCAGAGTGCTCTTTACCAATCATATTCCCGTTGCGGATATGGTTTGGTTTTATCAAAAGGCACTTTGCTCGGTGATGCCGACACGTGGTTTCGAGAATTTTTCCTACACGGTGCTGGAGCCGATGTCATGCGGGTGTCCGCTGGTTGCCACCAATTGCGGGGGGCCGGCTGAAGTTATAACGGACGGCTTTGACGGCCTGCTTGTCGAGCCTGGTGACACAAAAGCCCTCACCGGCGCATTGGCAAAACTTATCGAGGACCGGCAACTGCGCCGGAGATTAGGCCGGCAAGCCAGACAAACAGTCCAGAGACGTTTTGCCCTGCCGGTGGTTATACCCCGGATAGTGGATTTATACGAAGAGGTTATAAGAAATCATAACAAGGGCTGTACATAACCACCAGCGGGGTAATTACAATTATAAAAGTGCAATAGTTTATATGAACAGGCCGATAAGCGCGGTAATCCGAACTTACAACGAAGCAGAATATATAGGACGGCTAATTCAAACACTTCGCGCTCAGACGGATTACGGCAAACATCTGGAAATCATTGCCGTTGACAGCGGTTCGACCGACGATACTGTGGACATACTGAAAAACAATGACATTGACGTACTGACCATTTCCCGCGCCGAGTTTAATTATTCGAAGGCCTTGAACCTCGGAATCGAGCACAGCAAGGGATACTTGATTGTAATTCTGTCCGCTCACGCAATACCCTGTGAGGAAAAGTGGCTTGCCGGGATGGCGGAGACTTTCGAAGACCAAACCACTGCCGGCGCATACTGCAGACAGATACCGTGGCCGCAGGCCGACCCGATTGAGGTCAAAAGAATCACAAAAATGTTTCCTGAAGATTCAATGACTTTCAGCAATAGCGCCTCAATTGAAAATATGCATTTCAGTAATGCCGCCTCCTGTATAAGGCGCCGTATCTGGCAAGAACATCCCTTCGTAATAATGCCGGCAGCCGAAGACCGGGAATGGTCAAAATGGGCCGTAAGAAACGGGTACAAGATTGTTTATGATTCGAAGCTGCGCGCATATCATTCGCATACAGAGCCGAGCCGGAAAACCGCGCAAAGAATTATAGAGATTGAAAGGTCAGCCGATGTTCCAAAGCACCCGGCAAAAACAAGTGCGATGGTGACATTGAAAAAATCCATAGGCTGGTTCAGGCGTGACATGAAAACGATACTTTGTTCGAACTGCAGTGTCCCCATGACAATCAAATACTCGATGCAGTGTCTGCAGAGGTCGTTCTGGTATGTTGTGGACTTTCACAGGGGCAAAAACGCCGCAAAATGATTTGCCAGTTTCGAGCATCTCAATAATTTTCGGCACATGACAAACAACAGGGGACCCGCCGAGCTTACGGCCACTTCGACGGCTTGAAGCCGGCGACAATAATGCAGGAACCGACTTTATATATAGCAGTTTTTCTGAGCATTATGACTTTCGTGGTGCGCGAAAAGTATATTCTGTTGCCCTATATTCTGGCAGCGTGTTTTGTACCCACGGACCAGCGGATTATTATTATGGGCCTGGATTTTACCATACTGCGAATTTTGACCCTGGTCGGCCTGCTGCGTATATGGATTTATGGCGAGCAGATACCCTTAAAATGGAATACACTTGATAAAATACTGCTGGCGTGGGCAATCTGCGGTTCGCTGGTCTATATTATCCAGTGGATGAACATGAAAGCGGTAATTAACCGTTGCGGGTATCTGTTCGATACGCTGGGTCTGTATTACCTGTTTCGCCAAAAACTGCGTTCGTGGGACCAGGTCAGGTTTTCCGGTTGTTTACTGGCTGTCAGCGCGCTGCTGTTGGCGCCCTTGGTAGCGCTTGAATGGACCACAGGCAGCAATCCGTTCGTTATCCTCGGCAGGGTGGTAACCAGTGTGCGCGAGGGGCGGTATCGCTGCCAGACGGCGTTTCCGCACGCTATCATGCTCGGGTTATTCTGGGCCACACTGGTGCCGTTATTTGCCGGCTTAGCCAAAACCGAACGACTAAAGCAAATGTATTGGGCCGCCATCGGCGCAAGTATTTTTATCGTACTTAGTACCGCCTCCAGCACTCCCCTGGCTGTTCTGCTGCTTGTTATGTGCATAATGGGTCTGTTTCGTTATCGTCGGTACGCACGCCAGGCCGCGTACTGTCTTTGTGTATTCGGCGTTGGTCTGCACATAATAATGCAGGCGCCTGTGTGGCATCTTATATCCCGGATTGACCTTATAGGAGGTTCGACCGGCTGGCATCGCTATAATCTCATCAACCAGGCCGTCAGGCACTTCGGAGAATGGATGCTTATCGGCTGCCGCGATACGGGGCATTGGGGATTCGGGCTGGCGGACGTGACCAATCAGTACGTTCTCGAAGGTGTCAGGGGCGGCTTTGTTACACTGCTGCTTTTTGTGCTGCTTTTAATAACGGCGCTAAAAGCCATCGTTAGGTATTCACTGCAAACCACATCAGCGGCACAACAGTGGTTTACCTGGTGCATCTGCGTTTCACTGCTCGGGCATTGCTTGTCGTTCATAGGCGTTTCGTATTTTGGTCAAATCAGGATGCTTTTTTTCCTGGTTCTGGCGGCTGCGGCTCTGACATACGAAATGTCAACAAATCAATTCCCTAACTATAACGCTGCTGACACTGCGGCAAACAAGAATAAGGCTTTGTACTGCTATGGCTGATTTGGTCGGCAACACCCGAATAGAAAACGTCCCGGCGGAACGGCAAATCCGGCTGTCCGTTATACGAAAGTCTGATTTTATCAACAAAAACTACCCTGCCCACTGGCAGGATACCGCGCAGTTGCTTGAGCCGGGACCGCGATTTCGGCGCATGATTGAAACTAATCCTCTTTGTAAAAGCGACAATGCGCCAGCCCAAATCGTCGCCCTGCACGGAAAAAAAGTTGTCGGGCGATACAATCTGTTGAACGGTCAACTCATAGTTAAAGGCCGACGCGTATGTGTGACCTGGCTGTCGGGTCTGCTGGTCTGTCAAGAATACCGCAACAGAGGTATCGGAACCGAATTGGTGCGGTGTGCCCAGCGTTCGGGCACGATTGTCGCCGGCTGCGGTCTGTCACATCTGTCCCGGCCTATCTTTCAAAAACTCGGGTTTGTTGAGTTTGTGATGCCGCGCTATATGCTGCTGCATCACAGCAGGTGCGTAGTGGACAAATATGTACCTTCACAGACAGCGGCCTCGGTAGTCCGGCCCGCAGCCGATGCACTTTTAAGCGTACATCGGCGTCTGCTGTCGGTTTACAGCAGACTGCGGCTGAAGGGTCTGCGGGTGCAAACGGTCCATGCCATTTCAAGTGAATTTGATTCCAAGCTGGCCGGCCGCGATGTGCCGGTTGTGTCGCACCGTTCGGGGCAGTGGATAAACTGGCTGCTCGGCTCAGCGGACCCAAACGAGCGCCGCCAGCAGCGCCTGTACCAGATTTACGACAGAAACGACAATGCCGTCGGATATTTCATAGTGCGCCGACGATTTCACGAATCTGCTTCGCAGCAGGGTTATAGAAACGTGCTGCTGGGCTCATTGAAAGACTGGGGCATATTTGATGCTGCAAAGGTCGACCTGCTTGGCATTATTTTATTGGCGGTGCGGGAATTGCTCGCCTGGGGCGTAGACGCCGTCGAAGTATGTGTTACCGACCGGCAGACCGGCAAAGCACTTCGCCGGCTCGGACTGGTGCATAAGGGTAATTTACATATGATTTATAGTGCTTCTGACAATAGCGCCTTAAGCGGTGATGAATACAAATCCCAGGCGAACTGGCGGATTACCCCGGCCGAGGGCGACAACTTTTACAATTGAACTTTTCGGCAGATAGCACAAACTTCCGGACCTTCAGGCAATGTCTCTGTTCCGCGGTAAAGACTGAAATCGCAGATTATGACCGTATATTTTATTGCCTGTGTTTGTTTAATCATATTTATTTACATTGGTGTACCGTGGATTTATGGCAGATTCGCGAGATTATCGCTGAGGGCAAAGGCTGTAAACGCTAAAGCGCTGGTCTTGACATTTGACGATGGACCCGGACGCAAGCTGACACCGGGAATTTTAAAAATACTGGGCACATACAACGTCAAAGCGACCTTTTTCCTGTTGGGAAAAAACATACACAGGCATCCGCATATCGTCAGGCAGATTGCCGCAAAAGGACACGAAATCGGCTCTCACGGTTACGACCATTTACACTACTGGAAGGTTTCGCCTTTGCGGGCCATAAAAGATATAAAGCAGGGCTACAAGGCCATCAACACCGTGTTAAGTGTCAACAGAGGCAGATATCCGTTTCGACCGCCCAACGGCAAGCTGAACATTTTTTGCTTACTGTATTTGTTGCTTCATCGTGTTCCCATCTTTTTTTGGTCTGTCGATTTGGGCGACACGCGGGCTTGTCCGCACCGGCTGGCCGGCACCGATGTTTTGCCGTCTGAAAAAACAGGTCCGGCGGTGCTGCTGGCTCATGATTTTGACCGGCTGCAAGATACCGTGGACATATTCATACTTGAATCGGTACGGCAGGCCTGTGCAACGGCCCGTAGCAAAGGACTGCGCGTATTAACCTGCTCACAGCTGCTGAATTACAACGGAAAGGATTAGTTGGACGTATCGATTATCATCGTAAACTGGAACACCAGAGATATTCTCAAAGATTGCCTGAATAGTATTTACCGGCATACCGACGGTATCGGCTTTGAGGTTATTGTTGTGGATAACGGTTCAGAAGACGGCTCCTGCGGGATGGTAAAAGATTATTTTCCGAATGTTGTTTTAATCGAGAATCCGCAAAACAGGGGCTTTGCCGCTGCGAACAATCAAGCCATGAGAATTGCAAGGGGCCGCAATGTGCTGCTGCTTAACAGCGATACGCTTGTGCTGGACGGGGCCATTGTAAAAACAGTTGCTTTTGCGGACGCTAACCCGGCAGCAGCGGTGGTAGGCTGCAGAGTGCTGGACCGAAACGGGACAGTGCAGCAAAGCTGTTTTATGTTTCCTTCAATTACGAATCTGATACTTGCGGTCACGTACTTGTACAAGCTTTTTCCGCGCAGCCGGTTTTTTGCGCGCGAGAGAATGGGATGGTGGGACGGCAACGATGTCCGCCAGGTGGATGCAGTTGCCGGCTGTTTTATGTTGGTGGCGCGCCGGGCAATAGAGCAAACAGGTATGATGGACGAGCGTTTTTTCATGTATGGGGAGGAAACGGATTGGTGCTACCGGTTCAAACAGGCCGGCTGGAAGGTCATGTTTACGCCCGACGGTGAAATCATTCACCTGGGAGCGCAGAGCACCCGCAAGTCCGAGGCGGAAATGCTCATTGAGCTGAGAATGAGTATCCTTAAGTTTTTTGAAAAACACCGGGGCAGATTTGAACACAGGACAGCCTGCATATTAATCGTGTTATTTCTCGCGATTCGGACCTGTATATGGGGCATCGTTGCGGTTTTACCGCTGCCGAAGAGTAAACAGGCACGCGTCAAGGTTCGTGCCTATACAACCTCTATTTTACAAATACGGCGAAGGCCGGGCATTCAGGCAAGACCGTAAGATGGATTCGCAAGCAGTTTTAAGTTCCGCATCACACTTATTGGCGAAGCGCTTTTTAGGGCCGTTTTGGCTGCGCAGGAGATGGCTTGCGGGAACACAATGGCTCGAAAAAGAAAAATTGCAGCAGATACAGCTAAGATGCCTGAAAAGACTGCTTTCTCACAGCTGGCAGACTGTGCCCTATTACAAAAAGCTAATGCGCGAATACGGGCTTTCCGCTGAGAGGATAAAAACGCTCGATGACCTGAAATCATTCCCGATTCTTTCGAAAAAAGACGTGTTGAAGGCCGCAGAGTCAATGATTTCAGTTAAATATCCGGGGTGGAGTTTGTATTCGGCGCGCACCGGAGGAAGTACTGGTATGCCGCTGGTAGTTTACAGGGACTTGTTTTCGGTCGGCAACGAACATGCCTTTGTCCGCCGACAATGGGACTGGGCGGGCGTCAGCCTCGCCGACAAATGCGCTTACCTTATGAGCAGGGTCGTTGCCTCGGCGGGACAAAAAGATGCCCAGATTTATCGATACTGTCGGCCTATGAGAGAGTTGATACTTTCGACTTTTCATCTCTCGGCCAAAACCGCAAAGCAATACGCCGAAGTAATGAAAAGATACGGGATAAGAGCAATCGTGGGCTATCCCTCGGCCATCAGTTTTCTCGCATCAGCGTGTCTTGAGTCCGGCATAGAACTGGATTTGAAAGCAGCCCTTACAACATCTGAAATCCTCACACCGGCGATGCGGGAAACCATCTCCAGGGCATTCGGCTGCAGGGTATTTGATTTTTACGGAGGCGCCGAGCGCGTATGCTACATTCACACCTGCGAGCACGGGAATTATCACCTCATACCGGAATACGGGTTTACGGAGCTTGTTCCCGTACCAAAGACAACCAACAGGTACAAGGTTATTGCCACGGGTTTCTGGAACCGTGCTATGCCGTTTATAAGGTATGACACGCAGGATATAGTGGCCAGGGGCGAAAATTCCTGCCCCTGCGGCAGGCAGTTTGAAGTCATCGAATCCATCGACGGCAGGCAGGGCGATATCATAAGAACACCGTCCGGAAAGCAGTTAGGGGTAACCTTAATAATACAGCTGCTGTATGTCATATGCGCAGCGCAGAATATTCTCGAAAGCCAGGTTGTTCAGGACCGGCTCGACCATCTTGTAATCAGATTCGTACCCTTCAGGAACATTGAAAAAGAAGTTCTCGATAACTTCGGAAACAGTATAAGAAAATATCTTCCCGACGATTTAAACCTTGATTTCGAGAAGGTCGATTTCATAGAGAAAACAAGCAACGGCAAGGTAAAAGCACTTGTGTCACTGATAGATAATTAGGGCCTGGCGTGCTTGAGAATTACAATATAGTCTGTTTCGGGCCGTCCGATTGGTGGGGTATGAACCCCAGCTGTACCACACATATCGTCAACCGACTGGCGATTAAAAACAGGGTCGTTTATATCAATCCGTTCAGCAGCGATTTATTAGGCATCACCGGGCACAACGGTTTTATGAGCAGGCTGTTTAGAAAACTCAAAAGCATGGCAAGGCCGCTGCGAAAAATCACGGCCAACCTTTATGTGGTCAGCCTGTTCTTCTTGCCGCTCCAGGGCCTGGAGCTTATCGACAAGGTCAACAATATTTTGCTGAAGCTGCAGTTAAGACTGATACTGTGGCGGCTTAAGATGTCAGGAGCAATTCTTTGGGTGGAGAATATCCGCTGTGCGGACATAATACCAGGTTTTCGCTGGCGGCTGATTATATATCATGTATCGGATATGTTCGCGGAATGTCCTTACACTTACAACAAAAACAAGCTGCAGCGGCGCGAGAACCTTGTATCCGAATACAGCGACATGATGGTATGCGTATCACGGTCTCTATATGAGTATAAGCACAACGGGCAAAAAAATATTTATTATCTTCCGCACGGGGTGGATTTTGACATCTTCAGGTACGTTGCACAAAGGCGCCGATTTTACGAAAGTCTTTATCGGTTCTCACATCCGCTGGCCGGATACTTCGGCACATTGACCGCGGAGAATGATATAGAGCTGCTGGAGTATTGCGCCGTCAATCTGCCCGCTGTGACCTTCGTATTTGCCGGCCAGATAACAGGCGGCAACTACAGCGGCTTGATGCGGCTGAAAAATGCGGTCTTTCTGGGCCGGATTGCTTATGAGAAAATCCCGCAATTATGTGCGGTGCTTGATATAGGACTGCTGCCCTGGAGGCCGACAGACTGGATAGCCAAATGTAATCCCCTGAAACTGCTGGAATATATGGCCGGCGGCAAACCGGTGGTATCGGTTGCGATAGACGAAGTTGCGCGCAATTATTCCGATATCGTCAGCATAGCATATACCAAAGAAGAATTCTGTCGCGCAATAAAATGGGAGCTGCAAAACGATACCCGAAAACGCAGGATAAAAAGAATCGCCGTCGCACAGGCTCATTCATGGGAAAATCACAACAGATTACTTTGCGATATTATAGAAGCAGGCCTTGAAAAAATAGCCGCAAAGTGAAAAAAAATGAAGATTTGCATAGTAGCATCAGCAGGGGGACATCTGAGCCAGTTGTTGAAAATTGCGGACTGCTGGCGGGGACACGAGATTTTCTGTATTACCACTTCGGAACTGGTGGTCTCCGAACTGCAAAGGTACGGGAAGGTTTATACCGTGCCGGAGTGCAATCGCCGGCATCCTGTGGAAGTTGCAAAGGTTTTCGCAGATTGTGTGAAGACGATTTTGTGTGAACGGCCGCAGGTTGTCATAAGCACCGGCGCGGCGGTCGGCTGTATTGAATGCATCTTAGGCTACGTAACAGGAGCAAAAATCGTCTGGATTGACAGCATAGCCAACGTTAATGCCCTGTCACTGTCGGGGCGTATAATCAGATACATAGCGGATGTTTTTATTGTTCAGTGGCCCGAACTGGCGGAAAAATACAGGAAGACCCGTTTCGCTCGTATTGCTGTATGATTTTTTTGACAGTAGGAACTCAATTCCCTTTTGAACGCCTGATAAAAGCTATGGACGAGGCTGTTGCGCTGCGTGGTGTCGGCGAAGAGATTTTCGCACAGATTGGCGACAGTGCTTATTTGCCCCGGAACTTCGAGTTTGCCCCGCGATTGAAAAAACACATCTTCGACAAACGCATCCGCCAGGCATCGTCCCTAATCGGTCACGCAGGCATAGGTACAATCATAACAGCTTTGGATAACAACAAACCGCTGCTGGTAATGCCCAGGCGCAAGAAATACCACGAAGTCGTCAACGACCACCAGGTCGCGGTTGCAAAAAAATTTGAAAAAAGAGGTTACATATTAGCGGTATACGCAGAACCCGAACTGCCCGGCAAAATTGCGCAACTGAGGACTTTTGTTCCGTGGCAGTGCAGCATCAGGCCGCAAAAGGCGGTTGAAATAATCAGGCAGTATCTTAACCAGCTTGTCGATTGCAGCGGCAAAAGATGAGCTTATTTGCGAAATTATAAATATAAGACCAAAACATTCGAGATGATTAAAGACGGCATCGGCGAACGCGAAATAAAAGCGGTCATACTGGCCGGCGGCAGAGATTTCGGACGTTGTCCGCTGGCATCACGTCTGCCGTCGGCGCTATGGCCGGTGACGGACAAGCCCGTACTCGAACAGTTACTAATGCACCTTCGTGCCGGGGGGATAAACCAGGCTGTGATTTGTTGCAGGGAACAATCCAAATTGCTCGAAGACTGTGCGAAGAACGTAAGTCACATGCAGTTACAGTTTCTGGAAGAGGAACTTCCGGCCGGCACGGCCGGATGTATCAGGGACAGTGCGGCCGCGGCGGCAGAATCGCTGTTTGTTATAATGAACGCCGCCACTGTATCACCGCCTGCAATTAATATGCTCATACAGGGTCACCTGGCAGGTAAGTGTGACCTTAGCGTAGTATTTAACCCCGCAGGATACAAAGGTAGGTTTCAAGGTACCAGCGACATATATGTTTGTGATTCCACCGTTCTTGATTTCATTCCGGCACAGGGGTACTTTGATATAAAAGAAGGCCTGGTCCCGGCAATGGTTGCGGCGCGCAAAAGCGTACGTGCGGTAACACTAAATAAAACAGCCGGGAATTTTCGCAACCATACAGAGTATCTGGCAGCAATTGCAAACTACCTTGAGAATGGAGAAAAGACACCGAATGTGCTACAGGCAGGAAAAAAGACAACGGCAGAAAATGTCCGGGTGCAGGGACAGCCCGAAATTGCGCCAGATGTCAGGGTTTACGGACCGGTGGTAATTATGGACGGTGCCAGGGTGGAGGAGAAAGCGGTAATTTTCGGCCCGGCGATAATCGGAAAAAACACAGCAATAGGCAGGGACAGTCTCGTTGAAAACAGCGTCTTGTGGGCAGGGGCAAGGGTCGGGCAAAACTGCCGTGTCCGTAACAGTGTAATCGATTATAAAGCTTTTTTGTACGACCATAGTACCGTAGAGAATAAAGCTGTAGTATGCCAGCCGAATAAAAGAATTGCAGTTTGGGTAAAAAGGGGCATATCAACAGCCGGTGTTAAATCAAAACAAACTGCTTCGGCTTTGAGTGAAAAAATTATTCAGGCCAAAGCAAAGTTACAAACCTGTCTGATAACCGACGAATCACAGCGCAGTATTTTTCAGCATCTTGCCATAGGTATTCTAATATTTGCATTTCTGTGGTCCTATTGGCCGCAACTTAAAAACCTCTGGAATATCTGGCGAACAAGCGATGAATACTCCAGCGGTTTGCTGGTGCCTTTTCTGGCGGTGTATATTCTCTGGGCCAGACGAGAGAAAATCGCGCAATGCCGGATTCAGCCGTCGTTATGGGGTCTGGCTGCATTCATCGCGGCACAGGCCCTGCGATATTTCGGTGTGTTTTTCATGTATGCCTCAGCTGAAAGAATAGCACTGGTTCTAAGTATCGGCTCGCTTGCACTGCTGGTTTTCGGCAAGCAGGTGTTAAATTCGGTGTTACCGGTAATAGCATTTTTATTTTTGATGCTGCCGCTGCCGCGTTCCGTCCACGGCGCGGTGATGCTGCCGCTTCAAAACCTGGCTACGACCTCGGCGGTGTTTTTTCTGGAGACACTGGGTTACAGCCCCGTACAAAGGGGAAATATAATTGTTCTAAATGACACTGCCATAGCCGTAGCTGAGGCATGTAACGGGTTAAGAATGGCAACATCTTTTTTTGTAATTACCGCTTTGGTGGTGTTTCTTGTACGGCGACAATGGTGGGAAAAGCTGGTTATTATAGTATCGGCTCTGCCGATAGCGCTGCTGTGTAACGCAGTGCGACTAACTATAACCACAATGCTTTCAACGGTGTTCACAACCGAAGGATGGCAGGGGAGATTCCATAATTTCAGCGGATATGCCATGATGCCCCTTGCGCTTGCAATAGTAGTTTTCGAGCTGTGGATACTGAAAAAACTAACCATTGTGCCGGATGGGAAAAAACAGCAGCCAATTGCCGGCAATTTGCACTGTAATTACGTTATTCGCAAACAGAGGTGACAAGATGAATGATATAGAAAAATACCAAAGCGAGCAAATCGTACAGGATACCGCAGTGTTTCGGGATGCGCAAAGAAAGGACAGCGGCCCCGGCCAGAGTGTGCTTATTCCAATTCTTCGGCGCTGGCGGACGGCACTTCTGACATTTGTTTTAGTTTGTGCCATCGGCATAACGGCGGTGTGGGTATTGGTGAAACCATTTTATCGGGCCACGGCGGCAATCAGGGTCATACCGGTAATCTCCAGCATCCTGTTCGGCGGGGAGAACTCAATACCTATGTATAAGAATTTCATGTACACGCAAACTGATTTGATTACAAGCAACAAGGTGCTGCAAAGGGTAGCTGATGATTTAATGGAAAAGGACATCGAATTTTTCAAAAGACCCGCCGGTGTAATCGCCAGTTTCAAATTCAAGCTTACGGGCCGGCAATCCATAGACCCGATAGCTGCGATTAGAGGCGCGGTAAGCAGCGGTGCCCTGAAGGTCGACCCGGAAAACAATACCGAACTGATAAAAATAAGCATGAACAGTGCCGACCCTAAGGAGGCCGCTGATATAGTAAACGCATTTGTCCGTGCTTACATGGCCATAGTTGTTTCCGACGAAGCAAAAGATGAAGACCACAAGATTACAGTCCTGGAGAACGAGCGCAGGGTATTGAGTGATAAACTGCAAAGGCAACGCCAGTCGATACGGGAAATGGCCCAGGAATACGGCACACACTTTTTGACCAGCAGGCAGGAAATGATGTTGAACCGTGTTGCGGCGCTGCAGGTAAAGCTGACGGAATTTCAGATGGAAAAGATCGCGCTGAAAGTGAAGGCCAAACTGCTTGAAAGCCGGCAGGACCGGACTATAAAACCCGAAGATCTGCTGAGGCTTCGGTACGATTTTACCAATGCAGACCTGATGGTGCAGACTCTTACAGCCAACATCGCACAGCTGGACCAGGGCCTGATAGTAGCAGGACAGGAATTGGCTCCGACCAACCCGGAACTAAAGCGCAAAGCCGAACTGCTGGAGATGTTAAACAGCCGTCTGGAAAAGCAAAGGCAGAAGGTCGGCCGGGACTTCGACGAAATGATGAGCAAGGAGCTGACTAAAAGCGATAAAGACGAACTAAAAAATGTAAAGGCAAAGCTGGAGCAGATTGAGATTTACGAAAAACATCTGCAGGCGGTGCTGGCGGAAGAAGACGTAGAGACGATTGAGATGGGCAGAAAACAACTGGCCATACAGGATTTACAGGACCAACTGAACCTGACAAAGCAGCTCTACGATACCGTGCAGCGGCGCATACAGGAACTTGAAATGGAAAGAAAGCGTCCGGCAAGAATTTCCGAGGCTTATTATGCCAATACCGCACCTTTTCAGGACAACCGTACCAAGTACACCATCGCCGTTATATTTGCCGCAGCAGCCGGTGCGATGTTCACTGCCGTTCTCAGAGACAAGACCGACCGCAGCCTGCACACACCCGAAGATGTCGTCAGATGTGTGAATGTCAGGATTGTCGGCACCACCACCCGCAGTGCCGACGTAAAGAAACAACTGCTGCCCCAGCAAATCACAGACGACTACCAGACTATCTGTGCGAATCTGGGGCTGTTTACCACCGAAGGCATACCCAAAAAACTTGTCATTACCAGCCCCGGCCCCAGGGAGGGCAAAACCACACTGGCTATAAATCTGGCCACAAGTATAGCTAAAATGCAAAAAAAGGTTTTACTTATAGACGGTGATTTAAGAAAACCCGATGTGGCAAAGTTATTGAGGTTACAGCAAAGCAACGGCCTGCGGGATGCGCTTGCGGGGAAAAAATTTGAGGAGGTTGTGTGCTCGACACCCCTGGCGGCACTGAATGTTCTGACAGCCTCCTGCTGCAAGCCGGCCGAGATTTACAGGCTCATAGCCAGGCCGCGCACGATTGAACTTCTGAGTTTTTTAAGCCAGAAGTATCACCACATAATTATAGATTCGCCTCCTGTGCTGGCTGTGCCGGACGCCCTTTTGTGGGCAAAAATGGCCGACGCAGTTATTTTGACCAGCTTCTCGGGCCATACCGCGGGTGAGGATTTGAAAGCAACCGTTGAAAGACTTGCGCAAATAAATGTGCGGGTTCTGGGTACGGTACTTAACAACGTATCATTCAATCACAGTTATAACACCTACGGGTACGGCTATTACACAGATGTTGCCTGTGCACAGACCAGGGCCGGTACTGTACCCCGAAAGACAATTCTGTTGCCCATGGAAAAACAGAACTGACCGATAAAGCCTGCCGCGTCTGACAAGTTGTGAACATGCAGTTAATCGTAGTGCACAAAAAAACCGGCAACGCCGAAGTTAAAAGCTGTGGTCTGCTTCGATTTGCGCTGGGGAACCGGCCGATTGCCGATTTGACCCTGAGAGGGCTAACAAAAAGAATACGGGTCAATGACAAAGACCAGACAGTGATTGCGGTGCCGCAGGAATGGACGGGTGCACTTGTACCAACTGATGTGAAAGTAAAATACTATCGCGGGACACGTATAACTGATTTGAATTGCAAGAGAAAAGACCAATCCGAGGGTTGGTTTATTATCTCTGACGCGCGGTATGCAAGCCGTATGGATTGCCGATGGCTCAATAAAGCAGCAGATAACCTTGACTATGACCTGATTGCATTTAACGTCGATAACTCGCTGTTTTCCCACGGTGAAAAGGCAGTAATGACCTCCGCAGGCTGCGTGGCGGGATTTCGGCGGCTTTATTGCGACCGTGCAGTACCGGCTCAGATTCCGCAGGACTGGCCTGTACACATGTTTATAAAACCCAATGCGCTGCGGAAGGTTCTAATTGACGACTCACTGCCATTGAACTACGCCGAGTTCATCAATCGCTGCAGGCGGGCGGACGTTAAGAGTTACTGCCTTACAGTCGGCGGTACCGTGCTGGACCTGGAAACAGAGGCTGGATTACTGAACTTTCTTACAGCCGAGCTTGGGACAATACACAATCGCCCACAGAACAGGCGCGCGGACAGCCAACACTGCAAAGTATCGCGCGGCGCAAGGCTTTTCGGGAAAGTCCTGCTTGGAGAGGGCGTACAACTTGGAGACGAAGTAATTATTGTAGGGCCTGCGATATTAGGTGATAACGTCAAAGCCGCCGCAGCCACTATAAAACAGTCGGTTATTGCCCCGGCCCTGGTGCTGCCGAAAGGCTGTTTGATACAGAATCGTATAATAAGCACGCAATTTTCAAAAAAGCGTTCTTACGGATACGGTAGAACTGCCGGCCTGTTGTGTACGAACCCACTTTCCAGAAATACCGACGGCATAGACAATAACTTTCGCACATGGCCGTTTTTTTCTTATCCGCGAACTGTTAAACGAATCGCTGACATTGCAGGTTCCTTAGTGATGCTTGCCTTACTGGCACCGATATTTCCTGTAATTGCCATTGCCGTAAAATTAACTTCCCCCGGCGGCGTGTTCTTCAGGCACCAGCGCCAGGGCCTGCACGGAAAAAAGTTTTCATGTCTGAAGTTCAGGACGATGATTGAGGGCGCCGATGAAATCCAGGAAAAGCTCAGGTTTAAGAACCAGGCTGACGGTCCTCAATTCAAGGTTGACGATGACCCGCGAATTACCGGCGTGGGCGGATTCTTAAGGGACACGTTTATCGATGAGACACCGCAATTAGTCAATATCCTGTTGGGACAAATGAGTTTTGTCGGGCCAAGGCCCTCGCCGAAGGCCGAGAACCTGTTTTGTCCGTCCTGGCGCTACGCACGTTTATCGGTTCGACCCGGCATAACAGGTTTGTGGCAGATTTGCAGAACGCGCCGCCCCGGTCGGGACTTCCAGGAATGGATTTATTACGATACAAGTTATGTAAGAAATGTGTCGTTAGGTCTGGATTTATTCATATTTTGCAGAACAGTCAAGAAGCTGGTTCTAAGCTTTATTAGAAAGTTCTGAATTCAATCCTCATACCTCGCCAACGTGCCAATTGTCGAAATTGTCACACTGTAGAAAGGCAGCCCAACCATGGCCAGAAAAGTCTTTAATATCAAAGCAGCTTCGGTGCTTTTGATTTGCGCAGCGGTCCTGGCAGTAACTGTTTTTGCCCTGCGGCAGTGGCAGCGAAAGCGCACGGCCATTGCAGCATATCATAAAGGGCTGCAGGCTTATCGAAGCCGACTGTGGAAGGATGCAGCAAAAAATCTGGGGCACTACGCAGCAAGGAATCGCGGCGATGTTCAGACGCTTTTGAAGTATGCTCAGGCACAACTTAATATCCGCCCTCTCAAATCAGGCAATGTTCAGCAGGCCGCTGCGACTTACAGGGCAATTTCAAGAATTGACAAAACCAATCCGGAAGCAGCCGAAAAACTTATAGGCCTGTACCTGCAAATGGACATTCCGGCTGAGGCCCAGCTGATTGCGGAAAGGTACCTGCAGTATGGAAACGACGACAAGATTAACACTATGCTGGCTATATCATTGGCAAAGCAGCGAAAATTTGAACAGGCAGCGGCAATCCTGCAGGCTGTTGTTAAAGAACATCCCGACCAGATACTTGCCTATGAGGTATTAGGCCACCTGGTACAAAGCCGAGGCGAAGATTTTCCAGACAAAGGCCTGTACTGGCTTAACAAGGCGGTCGAGAATAACCCTTTGGCTGCCCAGGCTTTCATTGCGCGAGCCGACTTTTACATGAGAGTTCATGACCTGCCAAAAGCCCTGACAGACCTTGAAAAAGCCGAGAAACTGCCGTTGGCAAATCTGGATACACGCCTGCGATTGGCAGGTAACTTTGCACAGGCAAATGCGTTCGACAAGGCCCAAATACATTTTTCGCAGATTGAAGCCCAGGACCCAACGAACACGAACCTTTGGCAGCTGTGGGCAATGGTCGCGATGAAAACGATGTCAGAGCAGGAAATGCTCAATCTTGCACAAAGAGGATTAAAAAACCTTGAACCCGATACGTATGATTTTATGCCGTTTGCTGCCGAGCTTTTCATAAGATGCCGCCGACTTGACCTGGCCGGCGATTGCATTGACAGACTAAAACAGGCCGGTGTTGAACCGCCCACAGCGGCCTTCCTGGAAGGGCTTCTGGCCGAGGCGCAAAGAAAGGACTATAAAGCCATCATGTTATGGCGCAGCGCCCAGCAGTTGGGGGATAAATCGGAAAAACTGCGCCGGATGCTGGCGAAAGCCTATTCACGCACAGGCAACGACCAGTCAGCCGTACTGCAGTTACGCAAGTTAGTTTCCGAACAGCCTGATTCGCACAAGGCACATCTGGAACTTGCCAAACTGCTGGCTCAGACCGGACAATGGGCAGAAGCCGCCGAACAGGCTCGTTTGGCGCAACAAATTGCTCCTGACGGGATTGAACCGGCGATTGTGAACATACAGGCAAAAATGCAACTGGCCCAGGCTGCTGCACCGCCACACGATAAGCAGATTCGGCAGGACATAAACAGGGCTATGGAAAAACTCCAGGACTTGGCGGGCAACATACCTGCTGTGAAACTGCTGCGCTTCCAGATGGCGGTGCAACAGGAAGAATTTGCCGCCGCCGAGAAATTATTGAAAGAGATGAAGACGGGTCAACAGGCACGGCTCGAAGTTGAAATTGCCGAAGTTGACCTGCTTATGGCACAGAAAAATACCCGTCCGGCAATCGAAAAGCTGTACGGCCTTACCAGAGAATTTCCGCAAAACACCGTGGCGATTAAGTATTTAGCGGTGCTGCTGAACCAGCAAGATGACAGAAAGGATTGTCAGAGGGTATTCAAAGAAGGAATTGAAAACGTCAAAAACGATGCCGACAAACGAGACCTGGGAATATTATTAGCCGCTTTATACGGTCAGTGGGGTCAAAGTGACAAGGCCCATAAGCTGCTGACTGAACTGTCGGAACAGTTTCCCGATGACATTGGGTTGAAACGACAGCTTCTTAAAGAGCAATGGGTAAAAAAAGACCCTTTGAGGGCCCAGCAGCTTGTGAATGAAATTAAGGCCATTGAGACACAGCAAGGGTGGCAGTGGCGTTATGAACAGGCGAAGTTATGGTTCCTGGGTGAAGATTTTGAGAAGCGATACCCCCAAATAATTGTTTTGCTGAAGGAAAACCTCACTGCTGACCCTTCCGACCAGGCCGGCATGATGCTTCTGGCAGCCACCTACCAGAAGCAGGGAGACGAACAATTGGCTATTGCCACCTACAGGCAAGCCTTAAACCGCTGGCCGGATAATATAAGCATTATTGTCCAGACCGTCGCAGCCCTGTACAAAACCAAAGAATACGAACAGGCAGACAAGATACTAAACCAGGCCCTGAGAGTGAATGTTGCGCATCCGGACTTATCCATACTCAAATTACAAAATGCTGTCCGGCAGGGCAAGTGGGATTCAGCCGAGACCATGCTTGAAGATTTGGCGCTGAAGGGCCCTAATAATTACGATTTTGGTTTATCACTTGCCCTGTTGAAAACCAGGCGGAACAAGTTTGAACAGGCAAGAGAATTGCTCAATTCGCTGAAAACACAGTATCCGGGCTCGTTAGCGGTAACTGCCGCACTTGTGGAACTGAGTATTCGTGAGAACAAAATTCAGGACGCTCTTGCGATTTGCGACCAGGCTGTAAAACAGTTTAACAGCGCCGCTTCCTATATTCTCCGGGGGAAAACCTACGCTCTGCTGGACCGCAACAGCGAGGCAAAAAAGGATTTGGACCAGGCCACGGCAATTGACCCGGAACATACCGAATCGTGGATATGCAAAGGTGACTTTAATCTGGCCGCCGGACAAATCCAGGAAGCGGTGGAGAATATAGCCAAAGGCCTGGCGACCAGTCCGGGAAATCTGCAGGTTCAAAAACGCATGATTGCCGTTCTGTTATCTTCCGGCGGGCCGGAAAAAATATATGAGGGCCAACAGCTTCTTGAGAAGGCCCTGTCTTCCAACCCGAGCGACACGGACCTGAAGTTATACAAAGTTCACTGTCTGCTGGTAAAAGCAACCGCTCCGGCAATTGCGCAGGCCGAGAATATTCTCTTAAACATTACACAACAGCAGCCGAAAATCGCGAAAGCATGGGCTTACCTGACAGAAATTTATCTGCAGCAGCAACAATCAGGCAAAGTTATGGAGGCGGTATTGGGCGGCCTTACTTACTCGGCGGGCAACAAGGAATTGCTGCTGTTGAAGGCCCGCGCGGAAGCAAGCCATTCAGCCCCGCTGGCGATTGCCACGCTTAAGGCTGTCAATGAGCAGCAGCCGCATGACACAGAAGTGGCAGCTAAGCTGGCCGAACTTTACACCCAAACAGGTCAGGGCGAAAAGGCCATACTTTTGCTGGAGAACCTCCTGACCCATTGCCGCGAAAAAGACCGAAGGTTTGTCAACACAGCGTTGGCGATTAACCTTTATAAGAACGGCTACCAGTACCTTGCAAAACAGAACTTTGATATGCTCTACAGCCTGCGGGGCGACGACTCGAAGGTTTTGCTGGCTGAAATGCAATTACTGGCCGATGACCACCACTGGCAGGAACTGAACCGAAAAGTCACAGATTGGCTGGTACGAAACCCGCACGACACCGATACTGTGATA
>Ga0307378_10002791_pt1 | contig 26198 bp, 10 predicted proteins | sample UN1MG_FD_202238 | JGI IMG/M metagenome (GOLD analysis project Ga0307378, IMG submission 202238) | Soil microbial communities from Risofladan, Vaasa, Finland - UN-1 | ecosystem: Environmental > Terrestrial > Soil > Coastal area > Acid sulfate soil | place: Finland: Risofladan, Vaasa | collected...
TCGGACGGTGCGACGGGCGTCGGCGACGGAGTCGTTGCCGGGACTCTCGAGCAGAAGAACGATGCCCTGAAACGCCGCGAAGACCTGCCCGCCGGATACGTCTGGCGGCTGGAAATTCCCGGTGGATTTGCCAAGGCCGGGGACCGGGAGGCTCGAGATGCTGCCGGGTTTTTCGATGTGCCGGCGTCGGAGAGTCGTTCGAGCGGCGGCGCCGCCGTCCGAGGCAGCCAGGTTCCGACGCAACCCATTCCGCCGCCGGCCGTTCCGCCGCCAGCCGTTCTGCCGCCGTCCGTTCCGCCGCCGGCGGGGCCGGTTGCGGATTCGCCCGTACAGACCGCCGGGCGAATTCCCGGTCCGGTAGTTGAGCCTCCCGCTCCGGCAGCGGAGCCTGCTGTGCCGCCGAGTGAACCGGAACCGGCGCCCCCTTCGCTCCCGGACGTGCAAAAGGACGCTCCGGCGACCGAGCCCGCCCTGCCGAAGGCGCCCGCGCCTGAGGCACCGGATGCCGGCGCGATGCGACGGACTGTACCGGGGAGCGACCTTGCAGATGAATCTCCTTCGCCCGTCGACCTGCCGAAGAAGTCGGAGCCTGAGGATAAGACGCAAGATCACCAACCCGACGCGCCGCTGAATGAACCGGGGGAACCGCAGTCCGATCCGTTTGCCGATCCGGAGCCGCCGCGCACGGAGATGCTTCCCCCGCCGGTGGAGACGGAAGGGGAAGAATTCGGAACGCAGGGCCACCTCGGTTTCGCCTATGCGGAGAAATCCGAGCCGGCGGCGGCGAAGGTCCGCGCGTTTTTCGTCTTGCGTCTGGTCGGGTCGGAATTCTCGACGGGGGACGTGGCGGCGGGACAATCGGCCGCCAGGATGGCCGAACAAGTCGAGTCTTCAGCCGCGGCGCCACTCCCGGCCGATGCGGAACCGTTGGCCGCCCCGCCGCCGGCAGACGCGCATCAGTAGCGGACTCGCCAGCTTTCGCCGCGGTGGAGCGCGCCATTCAGACGGACTTCCCGCCCGTCGCGCCAGGTAGGACGGACTTCCAGTCCGTCGTGACGGACCGGAGGTCCGTCCTACGAAGTCGCAAAGCCGCAATCCTGCCCACTCCTCAACCCCTTCGCGTGCGTGCGAGCACGCGGCGGCAGGATGGCCCGGAACTGCATCTTATTACGGTCGCACTGCCGGGGTCGGCTCGCCGGGTCGCAAAGGATAGGCCGCCGGCCGCGGAATAGGCCGCTCCGCCGTGCGCACCGCCTCGGCCGCCGGCGACTCGCGCTTCTCGACCGGGCCTTCTGCCGGAGCGAATCCCGTTGAAGGTTCGTTCTGGTAGAAGTGCGTCGTCTCCTCGCTGACCAGCCGCGTTCCCAGCGTTTTGCAGTGGACCTCGGCGCGGAAGATGTGGTTGCCGGGCTTTCCCGCCTTCGCGTGGACCTTCAGCACGACGTCTTCGCCAGCGGCCACGCTGGTGATCGGGCTGAAGGCGATTTGCCCCAAGTTGACCTGGTACGGACTGCCTTCGACCTTCGTCGGTTCAATCCCGTCGGAGAAGAACGTGACGACCTCCACGTTTTGGGCGCTTTTGGTTCCGCGGTTGCGGATGCGCAACTCGTAGACCGCCTCGTCGCCCACCGCCACCGGCCCGGCCGGATCCTTCACCTCGAGCATCAGATCGGCGATCGCTTCCACGCGCGTCAAGATGGCCGCCGTGTCGCTCAGATCGCCTTCGGCCGTGGCGCGGATCTCCAGTTGGCTCGAGCCGGGCAGGCCCAGATGGCACTTCATCAGGTAGCTTTGCTCGTTTCCGGGATTGAGGTTCGGCAGCGTCCACTGCAGCTTGGTGCCGTTGGCCACGAGTTGGGCGCCGTCGATTCCGGTCAGATATTTGGCTCCCGGCGGAATGCCGGCCACCAGGGTCACGTTCTTGGCCGGGGCCGTGCCCGGATTGCCCACGCGGACAAGGTAGCCGGCCATCGTGCCCACGTAAAGGACCTTCGGCCCCTCGACGCTGACCTGCAGTGCGGCCCGGCGGACCAGCACTTCGTGGGCCAACTCGGCTTGCACGCCGGCGTCGCCCTGGACCTCGACGCGAATGGTCAGGTTTCCGACCTGCCGGGCGATCAGCTCGACCTCGATGGCCTTGTCGTCTCCGGCGGCGATGTTGCCCAGGTTGTGCGAGATCGGCTGGTTCGTTCCCGACCCGACCGGCAACAGGCGGACCATCACGTTTTCGGCCGGCCCGGTGCCCGTATTGGAAATCTTCATCCGATAGACTTCCTTCTCGCCGTAGAGGACTTCCGAGGGGCCGTCCAGGTTCAAGACCAGCTTGGGCTCTTGCACCTCGATCATTGCCTGGGAGGTGACCGGCCGATAGTCCCAGCGGACGGCCAGGTCGAACGGGCGGCTCTCGCGCGGCACGATTCTCAAGCTCAATCGTTGCCGGCTCTTGGCCGGAAGGTGTCCGATCTTCCACTGCACCGGTCCGCCGGCCGCCGGGCCTGCCGTGCCCGCTTGGGGCTCCGCCCCGACCACGTCGGTCCACTGGGGAAGCTCGACGAAGACGACCACCTCGTCGGCCGCCACGTCGCCGGCGTTTTCCATCACCACTTCGTAAGCCGACTCTTTCCCGACCGAGATCCGCTGCGGCCCGAAGGTCTGCACGCTCAGCACGGGGCTCTTCCGCGCGAAGAGCACTTCCCGGTCCTGCCCGGTCATCGGATCGACCGTCGCGCTCAACGTCGCTTCGGGAGGCGGCGGCAGTTTCGAAGGAATCGCTTCTTCGGCCGCCGAAACCGACGGCATCGCACGCTGCGGGACCAGCGGCCGACCGAGAAAGGGTTCGGACGCCGCATCGGCTCGCGCTCCGATCGGGCCGCTGGGGACCGCCGGGGTCGGACGTCCCGGAATCATGCCTTCCGGCTGCCTGACCCCTTCCGGCTGCCTGACGGCGGGCAGACCGAAGTCGGTTTCGGAAGGAGGCGTCGACTCGCTCGGGATATTGGCGTCCGGACTATCCGTCGCATGATCCGCCGCCGGTACCTGCTCGAAGACCGACGTGCTGGACAACGACAATCGTTCGTGCAACGGACGAACGCTGGAGTCCGTGGAAGCGGACGAAATCCCGGCGCGCGTTCTTGGGCCGGTCGAAAGCGGAGGGTGAATGGCCGTGGCCCCGGCCGGCTCCGATCGGCCAAGGCCGATCGCGTCCATCAACGTGGGCGGCGGCTTCTCGGCTTCGCTCTGCGGGTCCGACGGAGACCTGAAAATGCTGCCCTGTCGAGGCGCCACCGGAGTGCCGGAGTGCTTGCCATACTGCAACGGCCGCCGGGTGGTGTGCGGAGAAGCGTCCTGCGGCGTTTCGTCTTTCTTCTGCAGGATCCCCCCGAAGAGACTGCGGCCCAGATCGTCCAACTGCTCGATCAGCGGACCTCGCCCCTGAGCCGCTGCCGAGCCCTCTTCGGGAGGTGCGCCTCGGACAAGTCCCAAGCAGGCGATTCCCAAGGCCCCGAAGGCCAGCACGGCGGCAGCGAACTTCTTCTTCAGCATGACGGACCTCTGCACATGAAGGTGGACCGATATGTCACGGCATCCTCCGGTATCGGTCAGGATGAATTTGCGGGTTTAGCCAAGTTTTCAGAATCACCCGATTATCAAGGATGCGCAAGATGCGCAAAGCTGGGGATCCTTGGAGCTGCGAATCGAAATCTCAACGAAACCACAGAAACGCCCGCCGACTGCGTTCGGCGGGGTCGGTCTTTCCCTCAGTCACGCGCCGGCCAACCACCGTCGCCGGCTGTGCCGAAACCGAAAACCGAAAAGAAAACCGCCACCGGGAGATTTCAAGCCGCCTCGCCCAGCCTGTCGGCCGCCCGCTTGGCCGGCGCGGGAAGGTACTCGGTGGAGATTTCGACGAGTTGGGGGACGTAAACCTTGACCTGCATGTTGCGGACTCCTTTTCCACGGCGGACCCGTAGCCCCGATATTCCCGCGCTATGAAGTATCGGCAGTCAAGGTGTGACGATTCTAACGATTTCGGGGACTTTTTGATTTGTATCAGTAGTGTGTCACGCCGGGCTTATATCGCCGGAGGAGCTTTCGACACATCTGCTGACGTTCCGCCAACCTTCGCACAACTGGCGGCCTGACACGTCGCAGGGAGACGCGGAAATGCTAATCTTGCACAAATTAGCACAAAACTAGCATAACACAAATACATGCAGGATAACACGTTACGTCGCGAAGTCCCAAGAAGCCGGCCCGTTTTACTCTCCTTCCGATGCAGCCGCTACCTCCGGCGCGTCGGCCTCGACAACCACGCGGAAGCCGACGTTGTAGACCGGCTTGTAGGGCTGGTAGCGCCAACGGGAAGCCGACGTGGCGAACTTCAAGGTGTCGTTCCAGGAGCCGCCGCGGACGACCTTCATGCCGGGCGCGCTGGGATCGTCGCGGCCGTCGCGGGGATCGTACGGATAGGGCCTGTAGATGCTTCGGCACCATTCGGCCACGTTGCCGTGCATGTCGTAAAGCCCCCAGGCGTTGGGCGGATATTGGCCGCCGGGCGCGGTGAACGAGACGCCGTCGTTGTAGCCGGTTTCCGCCCGGCCGTGGTTCCATGGCCGTGCCGTCTCGTCGGCGAGGTTGGCGAAGGGCTGCACGCCCTCCGTGTACGGGCCGACCGAGAAGGTCGTGGCCGTGCCGGCTCGGCATGCCCATTCCCATTGGGCCTCGGTGGGCAACGTGCAGCGATGCCCGGTCTCTTCCGAGAGCCAGCGGCAGAACTCCATGGCCTGATACCAGGTGATGCGGACCACGGGCAGCTCGGGCGAGTCGATCGCCGTGCCCCGCCGCGAGCGGTCCTTCCAGCGTTCGTTGATCACGCCGCTGTCGTGCTCGGGGTCGAACTGGGCGAATTGGCCGTTGGTGACCTCGAATTGACCGATCCAGAAGGGTCTGGGGATTCTCGCGAGGGTTTGGGGGCCTTCGTCGGGGAAGGCGTTTGTGGTGGCGGTTGCGAAGCCGCGAGCGGCTGGACTGGACTGGGCTCCCATGGGGAATTCGCCGGCGGGGAGGAGTAGGAGCTTCATGGTCACGCCGTCGCCTAAGTCGAGTTCTCGTTCGATCGAACCGGCTTTGGCCTGCATTTCCTGGGCTTGTTCCGCAGCCATCGGCCAGCCGGTCAACTGCACGGGATCGGCCGGCCGCGACGGGGACGGTTCCGGAGGCTGGAACTTCTCGATCGGCGGCAGCGGCACCGGGTCCTCGTCGCGGTCGTCGACGCCGGCGTAGAGCTTCTTGTACTGCGCCCGCAAGGCCACCTGCTCGTCGGTCGGCGGGCGGTGGCTTTCGCGCCAGTTGATCGGGTAGGGGACGTTGTAGTCGATCCACGCGTAGAGCCGCTCCCATTCCTCGGGCGCAAGCTTCACGTTGTAATGGCCCTTCTCGAGCATCTGCACGAGCATGCTGGTGTCGGCCTCGTACTCGGCCGGCTTGGGCATGTGATAGTCCGACTCGTAGCCGGGCCGGCGGACGTACTTCTGCAACTCCCGATACGCCGGGCTGTAGTCGCTGTCCGAATACTTGTTCTTCGGAGCCGTCGGATCGGGCGGTTCCGAAGGCCCGCGCAGCCGTTTGGCCCGCAGGTCGATCGTGGCGATCTGCTCCCCGGCGTCGTCGTAAGGCCGATCGTTGTGGCAGCCCACGCAACGGCGGTCCAACATCGGTTGAATCTCCCGCTCGAAGCCGAACCCGCGAACCGGGCCGTACCAGGGCTCGATGGTCGAGGGGCGTTGGCCGATGGCGGCCGTGCTGTACGCGCTGGGCGGCACCGCGTTCTGCTTTTCGTGGCAGCCGACGCAGGAGAGGAACTCGCCGGGCATGGCCGTGAACCAGCTCCGCATCACCTGCTGGGCCTTTCCCTTTTCGTCGAGCGGTTGGAGGAAGATCGGCGTGTTGGCCGGCACGCTGAACAGGGCCGAGCCGTCTTCGTTGACCGGCACGGTGCCGAGGATCCGCTTGACGTCCCAACCGCCTTCGAGCGAGGACGCCCGGGTGTCGCCGTTGCCGAAGTAGCGGTAGTGGTGCGTGCCGACTCGCAACTGCTTGATCGACCCGCGGGGAAAGCCGTTGAGTCCCGGCCCTGCGTAGACGTTGGCCAGGTAGACGGTGGCGTCTTTCCGCCGGGGATCGACCTGCGAGGGGATGGCCGGCGGTTGGGGACGCGGCCGCAGGGGGATCGGCGTCATGTATCCGCCGCGGAGGATCGGCGTGATGTTGTCGTAGATATCGGCCAGGCAGAGGTCCCAGGTCGAGTGTTCGTGTTCCTTGACGCAGACCAGGAAGTACTTGCCGGCGCCGAGGTTCGTCTCCGGCTCGGCCAGCGGATAGGGGGCGGCGAATTTCGGCCAGGAATCGACGACCAGCCGGTCCAGCATGGTGGGCTCGACCTTCTTGCCGTAGCCGGGGATCTTCTGCACGGCGCCGTCGGCCTCGTGGCGTCCCTTGGCCGGATCCAGCAGCAGGAACTCGCCCACCCGCGACACGCCGTGATGGCCCGAGATCACGCAGGAGATCATCGTCGGATGGCCGGGGATCGGGCGCGGCCAGTAGGTGGCGTTGGGCCAATAGGAATTGCTGCCGTAGTATTCCATCTGGCCGCTGCCGTCCGGGTTCATGCGGAACAGGAGCCGGCTGAAGTAGTGCGGGGCGTCGGTGTATTCCCAGCGGGTGTAGAGCACGCGGCCGTCGTGCATTACCACCGGGTTCCAGTCGTGGTCCTGGTCGAAGGTCAGCCGCCGCTCGCCGGTGCCGTCGGCGTTGATCAAGTGGATGTTGCCCACGTTCGGCCCGCCGGTGCAAGGCACGGCCTGTTGACAGGCGTTGGAAACGCAGAGCATCTGGCCGTTGGGCAAATAGCAGCCGTCGTATCGCAGCAGGTCGTCCTCGGGCGTCACCCGCCGCAGACCGCTGCCGTCGGCGTGGATCTCCCAGATCGCTTGTCGATCGGAGAAGAGGATCGTTTGGGCGTTCCAGTGGAGATCCATGTCGGCGACGGCGCCTTGGTGGATCGTGGTCAGTTCCCCGTCCGGACGGACCGGCGAGAGGACGGCCATTTCGCTGCCCAGGCTGTTCGGCCCGCCCCAGTTGCTGCTGAAGCTCGGGTTGCCCTTGACCAACAGGAGCTTGTCGAATTGCAGCAGCGGGTTGGCCAGGAGGATTTCGGTGCCGGCCCGGTCGATTTCCTCGCGCAGCTCGATCACGGCCGTCATGGCGTCGGGAGACCCGCTGAAGAGTCGATCCCAGATCGCGTCGGCCTGCTTCTCCAGCGCGGCGACGCGGCGGAGATACTCGTCGGCCTTGGGATAGCGATCGCCGAACATCGTTCGCTGGTCCGCGACCGACAGCCGCATCGAACGGGTCTTGCTCGCGGTGGCCAAGGCGTCTCGAAACGCGGCCATTCGGTAGTACTTGCTGCGCAACTCGTCCACACTCAGTTCCGGCGTGATGGAACTTCGCATGGTTTCGATCCATGCAGCGATCCGGTCCTTGATCGGCTCGAGCACCTGGGCCTGGATGCCCGACTCGGCCGTCAGCTCTGCTTCCAAGTCGGCCAGTCGCGCGGCAAGTGCGCGCTCGTATCGGGGCTCGAGGAACGTGTCGACATGGCCGGGCAGCCAGTCTTCCACGTTGCGCGCGTTGGAGTTGACCCAAATCCCGTCGCTCGCTTCCCAGTCGATCTGTGCCCGGGCGATCGGATCGGCGAACATCTCGCGGATTTGCGGGATCAACTGTTTGCGCCGGTCCATACGCTGGTTTACCGCTCCGGCGCCGGGCTTCGAGGTGGAGGGTTGGGGCAGGAAGCAGAACCGGTGCTTGCCGTCGCCGCCGGCCCTCACCTCCAGCAGAAGCTGGCAGCGGCCCGACATCTCGGTCAATAGTGCCCCGCCTTTGCTCGACTCGAACGTGTTCTGCACGGAAAGCCGCTGCTGCGAGGGCAGCCAGGTCGCGGAGGCTTTATCGGCAGTGATTTCGATCGCATACTCGTTCTTCTGCGGCGGCTTAAGGAACGTCACCGCGCGGCAGAGGAGAAAAACGTCGCTCGAGTCGGTGCCGGGAGGATCGCTCAAGTCGTGGATCGTTCCATCGCCCAGATCGCGGCGTTCTTGCCAGCCGATCTCTCGGTCGTCCTTGCCCAGATGACGTTTGCCCAGGTCGATCTCGGTCGCGTTGCGGAGTTCGGCCAGTTCCGTGCTCTTCGGGTGCAGCGGTCCGAGAGAATACCAAGGACCGAAGATCACGTTCGACTGATAGGCGGCCAATCGGTCCTGGAGGGATTCCCATTGTCGGACCGCCTCGCGGCCGGCGATCATGGTTTCCTGCCAGGTCGCTTTCTCGACCAGTTCCGGGGCCTTGGAGGCTTCGGCTTGTGCCTTCCGCAGCGCGAGTTGATCCGCCGTTGCCGCGACGACGTCGCCCTCCTCGCCGAGCGCTTCCAGTTCGATGTAGGCGGCCGCACTTCCGGGCGTCTCGGTCTTGGCCGTGTCGCCGGCCTTGGTGCCGTGGGTGCGCCAGATGCGGAACTGGACCCAGTCGACCTTGTCCGGCACGAGCGGGCCGCCGTCGTCCCGGGCGAAACGCGTGTAGAATCCGCCGCCGTCGCGGCCGAGAATGACTTCGCCGCTGCTGAGGTCGGCCTGACGGGGGAACTTGGGCTTCGCGGCCGGGTTCTGGTGGTTGTCGGCGAAGCGGACCTCGAAGTCCTGGTTCGATCGGGTGTCGGTGTTGAAGGTGAACAGCCCGACTTCGGTGACGGTCTTAGGCTCGCCGAGGTAGAAGTCGATCACGGTCGGTTGTCCGTTGAGCATCACGCGGCCGTCTTGAGCCCGCGTGCCGGCCTGGCCGTCGATCAGCCCGAAGAGTTGATCGGCCGTGGCCTCCTTCTCGGCGATGACGCGAACGCCGAGCCGGGCCAGCAAGTTGCGCCCGTGATGGGAGCGGATCTGTTGGCTGAACTCCTCGAAGGCGGCGTCCGTGTTGTCCCAGGCTTGCGTCTGCACGACGACTTCCGCCGTGGCCGAAGGCGACCATGCCGAAAGCAACAGGGCGGTCAACGTCGCGACTAGGGCGATTCGATCGTTTCTCAACGCACTTCTCCTTATCTAAGTCTAAGCCCGGGCGGTCCCGAACACACGGGTTCATTATAGGCAGGATCACCGCCGTACGATATGTCACACGCAACGTCACACGCGGGTACAGCGGGGCTTGACCGAGCAGCCCACCGGTTTGAGGGGTGTCGTGGCCGGCGTCTGATTGCCTTGCCGGATCGCAGCGGTTATCCTAGGTTCCGTAGGTCAGGGCTTGCCCTGACGGAATCATCGTAGGTCAGGGCTTGCCCTGACGGAATCGAGCGAAATCGAACAGAATTGAACAGTCGGCAGGAGCATTCGTCAGGGCAAGCCCTGACCTACTTCAGAAGGAGAACACCGAGATGAAAAGACGTGAATTCATGGCCGCCTCGTGCCTGGCCGGTTTGGCCCCCTTGGGCGTTGCCGCCGCTGAACACGGCGGGCAGCCGAAACAGAAAGAACTCTACGAACTGCGGCTGGTCCAATTGCAGTCCGCCGACAAGCAGAAGGCTTTCAACGAGTTCCTGGGCAAGGTCGCCATTCCCGCACTGAACCGGATCGGGATTGGACCGGTGGGCGTGTTCCAGTTCCTCGAAGAAGAGACGCCCAACGAGTACATCCTCGTACCGCACAAGTGCCTCGAATCGGTCGCCGCGATGGCCGCGAAGCTGGCTGCCGACGAGCGGTTCGTCGCCGACGGGGCCGAGTTCCTCGAAGCGCCGAAGTCCGACCCGGCCTATCTCCGCATGGAGAGTTCGCTGATGCTGGCCTTCGACGAGATCCCCAAGCTGGAGGTCCCCTCGAAGAAGAAAACTCGCGTCTTCCAACTCCGCACGTACGAGAGCCACAGCTTCGAGCGGGCGCAGAAGAAGATCGACATGTTCAACGAGGGCGGCGAGATCGCCGTCTTCCGCGACACGGGCATGCCGCCGGTCTTTTTCGGCCAGACGCTCATCGGCGCGAAGATGCCGAACCTCACCTACATGCTCGGCTTCGACGACATAGCGGCGAAGGAAAAGGGCTGGGCCACCTTCATGGCCGATCCGCGATGGAACAAGCTGAAGAACGATCCGACCTACAAGGACACCGTCTCGGCCATCACCAACATCATGCTGCGTCCGGCCGATTGCTCGCAGATCTAGACGGTTGTCCGAGAATACCTCCCCTCTCCCGCCTCGCGGGAGAGGGGCCGGGGGTGAGGGCTGGTCGCAACAGAACACCGAACTCTTCCTTCAGGCATCACCGGCCCGCCCACTTCGCAACTCGACTTCGGCGTTGTGTGGGGCGACGAACAGGACCTGCTCGCGCTCGTATCGCCTGCCGCCATCCATTACTGCCCCGGCCGAGAAGCTGACGTTGTGCCCGGCACAGGGAACACCGTTGACCGAACCGGTGGCCGGCCCGGCCAGCTTCCGGATCGTCAACCACGCATCCCGGATCTGCGGGCGAACCAGCCCGGCCTTCTGCACTTGGTTGGCGAACTTCGCCGCCGCCGATCGGACGGCCACACCGAGCGGGCTGTCAGCCTCGGCGGCGGGTGAGGCCAGAAGGTCGATCCGCAACTCGTCGAGGTCGGCGACGAGGAACCCGAACAGCCAATAGCCGCGGTAGTCGGAGTACCGACTCGTATACGTGCCGAGGAAGTTCCCCAGCACGCCTCGGATGGCCCTTCGTGTCGCCATCGCTTCCGCCCCCGCACGACAAAGTTCACGCGGCGGGCGCGTGTGACGTTGATTTCAAAATCGACGCTGCCGCCCGCTCGCGTGCAACGCCCAGTTATGCATCGTGCGATCCGAGTTCACCCCACCATTCATTGACGTACATTGCGAAACGGAGCAGCAACGCCAACGAAGTATACGCTTCATTGTCACCAATGTTTGATGCAGCACCATGACCAGCCTGATCGCGCCAGTATTTCAGCAGCGTTAAGAAGCCAGTGAATTCTTGTTCGAGACGTTTGCGAACCGAACCAAGCAGGTATTTCTCCACACGCGATCGGCCTTGGGAAGAATTGTACATCGAGAGTATCTTGTCTTCATCGTTGGCCTTTTCGATCGCTGTGGCCAGCAGGATGGATTCGGCAGCCGCACCGCACATCACGCAGCACGCAAGGTAGGCATGCGCACCGTAGCATCGTATTGCTTCTTGGGAGCGTTGCGCAAATTGCGGGCCGAACCGATCTTTGTACGGTTTGAGCATTTCGGCGAAACGACCGGGTTCGGTTGGCACGTAGTTGTCTTCATCGGATTCGCACAACCATTGACTTCCGAAGGGGGTGATCGAGTACCCATTGCCAGCCCCCCCATCATCCGTGGACTGGGCGCCCATGATGTTCACGCCGGGCCGGATTATTCCGCGACGGCACAGTTCCCACGCAGCAGCATAGAAATGGGGCGACAATTCACGGGTTGCGCGACGATCATCTTCGTTGGCGCCCGTGTTGCGCAAATACGCGCGGATCACATTGGGTAGGTAGATGTCGTAGCCGTAGTTCGAGCAGCCACCGGTAGAAGGGTTGCGAATCCATCCGATCAAAAAGTTGGCGGCGTCTTCCGTGTTCATGAGTGTGGATTCAGATGCATAACGACCTAACTCAGCAGCGGCGGCCGTGCTGAGCGACAGCCAAGTTTCAGGAACCAGCATCGCGGCCGCCGTCTGCTGGAGTGTCTAGTTCGGCCTCTGGTGCGCCGACTGCCAAGCAGTCCTCATGTCGATCTTCCGCACCCTCAAACAGCGCGGCCACGATCCCATCCGAACCATCATCGACGCCGTGGCCACCTACCTGAACACCGGACAACTACCCCCATTTCCCGGTCCCAAAACCGCTTCAGATGGCTGAAGTGTTACCCGAAATCGAAAATCAAGTGAATTTTAGAACGATGTTCTGAAGATGTTTTCATTGGCGTCAGTGCCGGAAACGAACTCTCGCATACACGCGAGCCTGTCAGAGGCACAAAGACGCCAACACGAGATGAAGGCGTTGGATGAACTGCTGGAATACTTTGGCATCAAAAGTTAATCATGTTGTTTTGTGATTCGTTCGAGGAAATTGTTTCGATCGTTGCCGCGCAGCGAAAGGGAATGCTCCCTTGCGCCGTCTTCGGTCCATTCGCCAGTGTACGTAAAGCAGAGGTTGACGTAGTCAGTACCGATCTCCGCGTACGCGACGTTATCCAAATTGATTGCGTGCTTGCGGCCTTCCAGTTCGACTATCATCCAATTCACGGTATCTCCAGTGCTGTAGCAAAATGACTATTGTTTATCGGGCGCCCCGAATCTGTTAATTCGGCGCGCCAGTGTACGATAACGTTCCATTGCCTGAGGCTGATTCTACCGCTCATGTCGCCGGAAGGCAACACCTTATGTAGTCTCAGATTGGGGTCTGGCTGCTTATTATCGGGGCGGAAAAGTGCGCAATAACACACCGGAACCCACCGGCCACGCAGCGCCAAGGAGATAAAATGGCGCCGGATGCCCAATAACGTCCCGGCGAGTCCACGCCAGATGTCGTCGCAAATGCTTTCTGGGGCATGTGTTACGTTGCGTTGCGGCTGCCAGGACCGCATGAATGCGGTCACTACAAACCGGCTACAACGTCCAGCCGTCGCGATAGGGGTGGTGGATCAGCCGCGTAGGGTGCGTGCTTGCACGCACGCGAGATCGTCAGGCCAGATCATGGACAGACCGTTGCATCGGACGATCCGGATGAACCGTCGGATTGGCCGATGGACTGGTGTTGGAAAGACCGCGCAGCGTCCGCAAAGCCGCAATCTTGCCTGGTCGGCCGCGCCGGTTCACGGCGTGGTTATGTTCCGTCTATTTCAAACGCCCGCAATCCAAGTGACCGAATCAGCGAGTCTTCGGATTGGAAGAGCGTGTAATGATTGATGTTGTAGTCTTCCAGTTGTTTGAGTGCAGTGATCCGATCTGACCGGGGAATCGTAACCTTGATCAGGACATCCTGTTTGCCCACAAGTGGCGGCGAAACGTCATGGTGTGAGCAGAAGTAATGGGTCTTCGACTCGCGGTCCCAATGCGTGGCGATAGTGTATTGGGCCTTTTGGGCGAAATGCCGAACATGCGTCGTGATATATGGCCCCATTGAGTCTATGGTTGCGTCGCCTTCACAAAGCGTCTTGCCCCCTTCCGGACGTTCAATGAAGGCAAACACGCTACAGCGTTCGGCGTTGTTCGATTGTTCGAGAGCGAAATAGGCGGCAACATACGGCGATCGAGTCCAATCGAGGAGTGGAGAAGGGAACCCATGATGGCGCAAGTATACGAGGTATTCGTAACAGGGAAGATGCGAACGCAGTGAGTCTTGAACTTCGTTGATTGCCCTGCAGATGTCCGGAAACGCTGGAAGCTGCCAGCTCTTCCCAGTCAATGATTCGATCTCATTGACAACGGAGTCCGCACGTTGCAGGTATCGGGGTATTGAGTATTTTTCGTCAGTTATCCGTTCGAGTGTTGTTTGAAGCTTCCATTCGCTATCGGACTGCCCGCGGAAGAGGATATCGTTTGGCAGGGTTTCGGTGCGGTCGGCAATTTCAATCGAGTGACTTCCATATTCGCCGCGAATGCCAGCTATCGCGTTCGGAAAGTCGGCCCAAGTATCAAGATCGAGAATGCGCATGGCTTAGGAACATAACGGCGGGTGGCACCGTCGATCTTGCGGGAACGATTGTACCACGTCGCTTGACTCACTGCCAAGATCGCCGGTGTTGCTCGGCAACAAGATGAATCCACCAAGCCTTCCTCATCGGCATGCCTCTTGTCGCTTCGCGACCCCGACGATCTTCCGAACAAGCCGACTGATGCAGCAACGGCTACTGCGGAAAAATCGACGGGGCTGGCCGCGCGAGTAACATCGACTTCACGGTAACTCCCGACCGCCCATTCCCGTCGGGCGGATCGCTTTGATATGCCGCGTTAGCATGGTTACTGCAACAACCTTCCATTCCCTACGGCCGATTTTACCACTCAACTCGTGGGAACACAATAGCTTACGTATCCTCGAGCAAGCGCTAGCCGTCTGCTATCGGGACCAGCCCCCAGTCCCGAACCCCCAGCCCCGAATCCCCAGGCCCCCTACAGCGTCCACCCTTCGCGATACGCTCGGTGGATCAACGGTTCCGCCTTGGGGCAGTTGATTGCCTTGAGGTTTTCGGCGTCCCACTGGAACTTCTCGCCCACGCGATACGAGACCGTGCCCAACAGGGCCGACTCGGTCAGCGGGCCGGAATAGGCGAAGCGGCACGTGGTCGGTCCGCCCGTCTTGCAGGCCTCGATCCATTCGCGGTGATGGCCGATCGACGCGGGGATCGTCGGCTCGGGGCGCTGATAATCGGCGAACTGCGACTCGGGCAAGAGCACGTGCCGGCCGTAGTCGGACAAGAGCATCCCCTTGGTGCCGATGAATAGCACGCCCGATCCCCAACTCGGCACGCCACGCTCCCCGAGGAACGCCGGTTTCCTGCCGCCGTCGTACCAGGTGAGCTTCACGGCCGGCAGCTTCTCCCGGGCGGGGAACTCGTAGCGGACGATCAGCCACGCCGGGCACGACTCGGGATGCACGGGCGGCCCCTCCGCTTCGACCGTTGTGGGGTATTTCAAGTTCAGTGCCCAGTACGCCAGGTCGGTGTAGTGGCAGAAGAAATCGCCCATCCCGCCGTTGCCAAAATCCCACCAGCCTCGCCAGCGTCCCGGCACGTAACACGAGTGGTAAGGACGCTCCGGGGCCGGGCCCAGCCAGAGGTCCCAGTTGAGATTGGGCGGAACGGGCGGCGTTTCCGTGGGCCGGTCGCCGGGAGCGTATTGGGCACCGCACCAGACGTGTACCTCGTCGACCGGGCCGATCGCGTCGGCGCGGATCAACTCGACCACGCGGCGGTAGTTGTCCCCCGCGTGGATCTGCGTGCCCAACTGCGTGGCCAGTCGGTTCTCGACGGCCACGTCGGTCATCACCCGGGCTTCGTGAACGCAGTGGGTCATCGGCTTCTCGCTGTAGCAGTGCTTGCCCAGCTTCATGGCCATCACGCCGGCCGGGGCGTGGGTATGGTCGGGCGTGCTGACCACCACCGCGTCGATCTGCTTGTGCATCGTATCGAGCATCCGGCGGAAGTCGGCGAACGTCTTGGCCGCGGGAATGCCGTTGGCCGCGGCGCCGAGGCGATTGCTGTCGACGTCGCACAGCGCCACGACGTTCTCGCCGCGGACGCCGCCCAGATTGGCCCCGCCGCGGCCGGCCACGCCGACCACGGCCACGTCCAGCTTTTCGTTGGGCGAATCGGCCCGGGCGGGAATGATCCACGGCGAGGCGACGACCGCGGCGCCGGCGGCGGAAGTCCGCCACAGGAACCGGCGACGATTGAAGAGACTTGACATGGGGCGTTCCTCCTTTGGTTACTGGGGGCTGGGGACTCGGGGCTGGGGGCTGGGGGCTGGGGGTTCGGGGCTGGGGACTCGGGGTAGAGGATTCTCGGGCAAACGCTGGAGTACGTCCGACACTTCATCCCTCGTCCCTCGTCCCTCGTCCCTCGTCCCTCATCCCTCGTCCCTCCACGGCGCCGTTATTGTCGACTCCGGTCCCGCCCGCGTCAATGAATACGCCCCCCCTTTCTTGGGCCTGTGGCGTATCGCCCCCCGGGTCGATTCGGCGGGTGTCGGCCGGTTCATAAGTCTTGCACGGACGGTAGTTTCTGTCATAATGAAGATGGTGTTTTGTACTCGTCTGAGGGGCCGGAACACGGATTCAAGGTGATCGCAGTGCGCGGTTTCAGGAAAAGGGCCTTTGCGGCGTGCGGCACCGCGTGGCGGCGCCAACGGACAACGCCTGCATCGAAGCGGGCCCGGAGAAATCGCCTGCTGATCGAACCGCTCGAAGGGCGGATGCTGCTTACGGGCAACTCGTTGGTGATCAGCGAACTTTTGGCCAGCAACAGCAGCGTGCTGGCGGACGAGGACGGCGACTTCTCGGACTGGCTGGAGATCTGCAATCCCACCGGCGCGGCGATCGATCTGGACGGCTGGTACCTGACCGACGACGCCGGCGATCTGACCAAGTGGGAGTTTCCTTCCCGCGTGCTCCAACCGGATGCGTATCTGGTGGTCTTCGCTTCGGCCAAGGACCGTGCCGATCCGGGCGCTCCGCTGCACACGAACTTCCGACTGGGCAGCGAGGGCGAGTACCTGGCCTTGGTGCAATCCGACGGCACGACGATCGCGCACGAATTCGCGCCCGCCTATCCCGAGCAGTACGCCGACGTCTCGTACGGCTTCGCCCAGAGCACGATCCCCTACGTGGTGGAAGGGGCCGAGTTGGCCTATCTCGTGCCCAGCGTTTCCGAGGCCGGTTTGGGCACCACGTGGACCCAGCCCGGCTTCGGCGACGGATCTTGGAACGGCAACAGCATGTCCAGCCGTATCCTCATCACCGAGGTCGGCACCACCAGCCCCGACTTCATCGAGATCCAGAACGTCTCCGACAAGACCGTCGACACGTCCGGCTGGGTCGTGGCGCTGCAGCACGGAGTGAGCGTGTCGATCAACAACGTACACCCGATCCTCTGGCACCTGCCCGACTCGATGGAGCCCGGCGAGATCCTTCACCGAAACGATTCGACGTGGGGATCCGACATCGTCTGGGCAAGCACCGGGCCCAATTGGGCCATGATCATCGACGACGAAGGCAACGTCGTCGACTTCATTCCCTGGAAATACCAGACCGCCGATCTTGCCGCGCTGGACGTGACGATCAACGGCTTCCCGATCACCGTCGGCGGCGCCTGGTCCGGAGTGTCGTTCAACCCGCTGGGAATCGAGGTCGGCAAGTCCTTCCAGCGGCAGGGCTCCTCGGACGGGAACACGGCCGCGGACTGGGCCGTCGCACCGGTGACGACGGGCACGCCGAACGCCGGCCTGACCACCCCGTTCCTGCCCACGGTCTTCACCGGCATCGGGTACAGCACGACTTCGCCCGGTCTGGACGAAGCGATCCGAACCGACGTCACCGCGGCGATGCACAACATCAGCGCGTCGCTCTGGACGCGGATCCGCTTCCAGGTCGCCGACCCGACGGCCTCGCAAGGGCTGATCCTGCAGATGAAGTACAACGACGGGTTCGTCGCTTACCTCAACGGGCAGCGGATCGCCGGCCGCAACGCCCCCGCTTCGCCGCAATGGAACTCGACGGCCACCGCCGCCCACGGCCTCGCCCAGTCGCTGGTCTACGAGGAAATCGACGTCAGCCAGTTCCTCGGCCAACTCAGGGCCGGCGATAACGTGCTGGCCGTCCACGGTCTGAACGCCAACAAGTCCGACGGCAACTTCCTGATCTCGCCCCGACTGGTGGGCGTCGAAGAGTTCGCCCTTCAGCGGTATTTCGCCCAGCCGACGCCGGGCGGACCCAACGCCTTCGGCCTGCAGGACGTCGTCGCGGACACGCAGTTCAACATCGAACACGGCTTCTACAGCACGCCGCAACTGGTCTCGATCACCACGCCCACCCCGGGCGCGACCATCTACTACACGCTCGACGGGAGCAAGCCGACGGAGACCCGCGGGATCGAATACACCGGGCCGATCGCCGTCACCGGGACCACGACGTTGCGGGCGGCCGCGTTCAGGCTCGACTTCATTCCCTCGCGCATCGACACCCACACGTACTTCATCAACGAAAGCGCCGCCATCCGGTCGCTGCCGGCGATTTCGCTGGTGGGCGGCGAGAACGGCACCTTCGGCACCGAGAACGGACTCTGGGCCGACGTCCAGTTGCGCGGTCCCGAGGCCGAATTCCCCGTCTCGTTCGAGGTGATCTACCCCGAGGACAACTCGGGCATCCAGCAGAACGGCGGCATTCGCCTGCAAGGGAGTTCCTATTGGCGTGAAGTGCTCGGAGAAAACCCGGACGCCAAGTGGAGCTTCCGGATCTATTTCCGCGGAGAGTACGACCGCGAAAGCGGGCTCGACTACCCGTTGATCGAAGGCTCCTCGGTCGATCGTTACAAGACCGTCGTCCTGCGCGGGGGTTACAACGACTCGTCCAATCCGTTCATCAAGGACGAATTGGGCAGGCGGCTCCACCAAGACATGGGAGCCGTGGTCAGCTACGGCACGTTCGCCAACCTGTTCATCAACGGCCAACTGAAGAACAACGGCTACTACAACGTCGTCCAGCGGCAAGACGAAAGCATGTTCCAGGAGAAGTACGGCAGCGACCTGCCCTGGGACGTGGTCACCGAGTGGCAGGACAGCGGCCCGGCCGAAGATCCGCCCAGGAATCACGACGAGCCGTACTACTTCGACGTCCGCGACGGCGACGCGGTCTCCTTCGCCGAATTGCTGGACTACGCGCTGGCCAGCGATCTCTCGCAGGACGTGTACTACCAGGAGATCTGCCGCCGTCTCGACGTGCCGCAGTTCGTCGATTACCTGATTCTCCAAGGTTACGCGGCGATTCGCGATTGGCCGCAGAACAACTGGAACGCCGCTCGGGAACGCTCGGACGGGGAACTGGGCCAATGGCGGTTCTACGCCTGGGACCTCGAGTTCGGCTGGGGCAGCCAGGAGTTGACCGGCAGCTTCAAGACGCCCGGCGGCGGCAGCGATTTGCCTATCGACATTCTCTACGATAACCTCCGCGTCAACGACGAGTTCCGGCAACTGTTCGCCGACCGCGCCGGGGAACACTTCTTCAACGGCGGCGCCCTGACCGAAGGGAACGTCGTCGCCCGGTTCGAGGAGCTTCGCGCGGAGATGGCCGGCGTGCTGCCCGACATGGACACGTACATCCGCGACACGTTCGCACCGCAGCGCGTAGCCAACGTGCTCGTCTCGATGACGGCACAAGGTCTGTTCACGTTCGAGGGGCCGAGATTCCGCGTCAACGGCTCGCCGCAACACGGCGGACAGGTCGACACCGACGACGCCGTTTCGCTGGAGAATCCGAACCCGTCGGGCGCCATCTACTATACGCTCGACGGTTCCGATCCGCGGCTGCCCGGCGGCCAGCCCTCGCCGGCGGCGCGAGTCTACACGACCGCGGAGATTCTCGGCCAGTCCACGTTGATCAAGTCCCGCGTGCTTTCCGGCGGGACCTGGTCGGCGCTGAGCGAGGCCCAGTTCTACGTCGGGCAGCCGGCCACGGCCGGATACCTGGCGCCGACCGAGCTGAACTACCATCCCTACGACCCCACGCCCGCCGAACTGGCCGTCAACCCCGAGTGGACCAGCGACGATTTCGAGTTCCTCGAGCTGAAGAACGTCAGCCCGGCCGAGGCGATCGACCTGACCGGCGTGACATTCACCGACGGGATCGCGTTTTCCTTCGGTTGCGATGCGTCGTCCCGCTTGGAGCCCGGCCAATTCGCCGTGGTCGCCAAGAACCTCGATGCCTTCCGGCTCCGCTACGGCGACGAGATCACGGTCGCCGGCACGTACGACGGCACCCTGGACGACGGCGGAGAACGGCTCACGCTGGTCGATCGCTTAGGCAACACGATCCGGAGCTTCCGATACGACGACTCGGGCCCCTGGCCGGGTCGGGCCGACGGAGGAGGCAGCTCGCTGGAGGTCAAGAGCACCAACGCCGACTACGACGATGACGACAGTTGGCGCAGCAGCAGCGAGTTCGGCGGTTCGCCGGGCCGCGACGGCAGCGGACCGGTGCCCGACGTCGTGGTCAACGAAGTGCTCAGCGATCCGGTGCCCGGCGGTCTCGACGCGATCGAGCTGTACAACACCACCGGCCAGACCATCGACCTAAGCGGCTGGTTTCTCAGCGACAGCGGCGGCAACTACAAGAAAGTCAAGATCCCCGCCGGCACGAGCATCCCCGGCGGCGGGTACCGGGTGTTCGACGCAAACGCCCTGGGCTTCGCGCTGGATCGCGACGGCGAGGACATCTGGCTGCTGGAGGCCGACGCCGCCGGCAATCCGACGCGATTCGCCGATCACGTGGAATTCGGCGAAGCGCTCGAGGGCGTTTCCTTCGGCCGCTGGCCCAACGGCGACGGCGAACTGGTGATGATGGCCGGCCTGACGCTGGGGTCCGAGAACCTGGCCCCCCGTGCCGGGATGATCGTCATCAACGAGATCCACACCGATCCGATGGTCAAGACCGAACTGGTCGAGTTCGTCGAATTGCACAACGTGGCCAACCAGCCGGTCGATCTTTCGGGCTGGTATTTCGACCGGGGAATCACCTACACGTTCCCCGCCGGCACGACCCTGCCGGCCGGCGGCTACCTGGTGATTACCCAGGACATGGCGGACTTCAGGGCGGAGTACGGCTTCGACGCGCGAGGCCAATTCGAGGGAAAACTGAGCAACGACGGCGAAACCCTCACGCTCCGCGACGCGGCCCGAGTGAAGCAGGACGAAGTAAGCTACCAACTCGGCTATCCCTGGCCCACGGTGGGCGAGCCGCGCAGCGTGAACGATCCGCTCGACTACTCCCTGCAACTGATCCACCCGGCGATGGACAACGACCTGGGCGGAAACTGGCGGTCGACCGTTCCCACGCCGAGAGCGCGCAACTCCGTCTTCTCCGCCAACGCCGCGCCCCAGACCCGGCAGGTCGAGCACTCGCCGAAACAGCCGGTTGCCGGCCAGGACGTCACCGTCACCGTCAAGGCCACCGACCCCGACGGCGTTCATAGCGTGTCGCTGGCCTATCAGCTCGTCAACCCGGGCGATTACATCGAGATCGGCGATTCGCGTTACAACAACGCGAGTTATTGGACGACCGTCGCCATGTTCGACGACGGCACCGGTGGCGACGCCGTCCCCGGCGACGACGTTTACACGGCCGTTCTGCCGGGCACGCTGCAGACGCACCGCCGGCTGGTGCGCTACCGGATCACGGCCGCCGATTCGACGGGCGCCTTGATCACGGTTCCCTACGCCGACGACCCGTGTCCCAACTTCGTCTACTACGTGTACGACGGCATGCCCTCATGGACCGGGGCGGTCCGGCCGGGAATCACCACGGCGGTGACTTTCGAGCCGGAAGTGCTCGAGAGCATGGCCGTTTACCAGTTGATCACCACGCGGAAGGACCACGAGGAGTCGCAGTACATCCCCAACTCGACCGCCGGCAAGGATAACAGCAATCTGTACCGATACCAGGGAACGTTGGTCTACAACGGCGAAGTGTACGACCACATCCGCTACCGGCCGCGCGGCGGCGTGCACCGGTTCAAGATGGGCAAGAACATGTGGAAGTTCGACTTCAACCGGGGTCACTACTTCCAGGCCCACGACGACTACGGCAACCCCTACGACGTCAAGTGGGACAAGATGAACTTCTCGGCCATCATCCAGCAGGGCAACTTCGGCCAGCGCGGCGAGCAGGGGCTCTTCGAATGGGCCGGGTTCAAGTTGCACAACCTGGCCGGGAACATGGCCTCGAACAGCAACTTCGTCCATTTCCGCATCGTCGAGAACGCCAATGAAAACGGACCGAATCAATACAGCGGCGATTTTCAGGGCATGTACCTGGTGATCGAGCAACCCGACGGACAGATGCTCGATCAACACGACCTGCCCGACGGCAATTTCTACAAAATGGAAGGCAGCAGCGGAACGCTCAACAACCAGGGACCCACGCAGCCGTCGAACAAGTCCGATCTGAACGCCTTCATCAACGGGTACCTCAACAACCCCACGGCCGCCTGGTGCGAGCAGAACATCGACCTGGAGAATTACTACAGCTTCCGGGCGATCGCCATGGCGATCCACGACTACGACATCCACGCCGGCAAGAACTACTTCTACTACCACAACCCCGAAACCGGTAAGTGGTCGATTCACAACTGGGACCTGGACCTCACCTGGACCACGACCTACGGTGGCGGCGGCGGACAAGACCCCCTCTACGACAACAGCCCGTACGTCCATCTCCTGGACATCCCGGAATTGAAAATCGGCTACAACAACCGGCTCCGCGAACTCGTCGACCTGCTGTTCAATCCCGAGCAGACCGGCATGATGCTGGACGAGGCCGCCCAATTCATCTACACGCCTGGCGAACCCTCCATGGTCGACGCCGACCGGATGATGTGGGACTACAACCCCATCATGAGTTCCAGCTACATCGATACCAGCAAGACCGGGCCCGGCTGGTTCTACCAGGCATCGCCCACCAGAGACTTCGCCGGGATGATCCAGATCGAGAAGAATTACGTCGCCGCGCGGATGAGCAACATCAATAATGTGGATCCGCTGATTGCCTCCGACGAAAACTTGGCCCCCAATACGCCCACGATCGGTTACGTCGGCCAGGACGGCTTTCCGATCGATGGGTTGCGATTTCAGACTTCCTCCTTCAGCAGTTCGCAGGGGCGATCCTTCGCGGGAATGGAGTGGCGGATCGGCAGGGTCACCGATCCGACAAGCCCGGACTTCGATCCCTGGGAGCCAAGGCATTATGAAATCACCGCCACGTGGGAAAGCGGCGAACTGCCGAGCTTCCACTCGACGATCGACGTGCCCGGCGATGACCTCGAGATCGGGGCCACCTACCGCGTGCGGGTGCGGATGAAAGACGATCTGGGGCGCTACAGCCACTGGTCCGATCCGGTGCAGTTGATCGTCGCCGATGCGACCAGCGCCGTGAGCGATTCCTTGCGGATCACCGAGATCAACTACAACCCGTACGATCCGACCGCCGCCGAACTGGCCACCCAGCCGGCCGGCGATCCCGACTTCACGGCCTCCGACTTCGAGTTCGTCGAACTGAAGAACGTGGGCGCCGAACCGATCGCCGATCTGGCCGGCGTGCAGTTCACCGAAGGAATCACCTTCGACTTCACCTACAGCGACGTCACCTCGCTGGCCGCCGGCGAGTCGCTGGTGATCGTGAAGAATCCCGCGGCGTTTGCGGCCCGATACGGCACGGGCGTCAACGGGGTCGCCGACGGCGGCTTCGGCGGCCAGCTCGGCAACGGCGGCGAGCGGCTGACGCTGATCGACCGCTACGGCGTGACGGTGCTCGATTTCGTCTACGGCGACGAGGGCGACGGCTGGCCGGCCTGGGCCGACGGCATGGGCAGCTCGCTCGAACTGATCAACCCGGCCACCGCGCCGAGCAGCTACGAAAGCGCCGACCGCTGGCGCAGCAGCCGGCAGTACGGCGGTTCGCCGGGCGTCGACGCCAACGCCACGCAGGACGTGATCGTCAACGAAGTGCTCACCCACACCGATTACCCCGAGGTCGACGCGATCGAGCTGCACAACACGACCGATCAGCCGGTCGACGTCGGCGGCTGGTATCTCAGCGACGAGTGGGGCTGGGCGTCGGAACCGGCCAACGGCGACTACCAGAAGTTCCGCATCCCCGACGGCACCGTGATCCCGCCCGGCGGCTACGTCACGCTTTACGAAGGCCACTACGAAGGCGGCCTGCTCGTGTTCAACCAGGCCTATGAATTCGGCGGCGACGGCTCGAAGGATTTCGCGCTGAGCGCCGCCTTGGGCGACACCGTTTGGCTGATGGAGGCCGAGCCGGGCGGCAAGCTGCTGCGGTTCGCCGACATGGTCGAGTTCGGCGCGGCGGCCAACGGCGAGTCGTTCGGACGCTGGCCCGACGGCGGCGGCGAACTGTATCCGCAGATCGCCACGAGCCTCGACCACGAGAACGCCGGCCCGCGGATCGGCCCGGTGATCGTCAGCGAGATCATGTACCATCCGGTCGACGGCGGCGACGAGTACATCGAGCTTTACAACACCGGCGGTGCGGCGGTGCCGTTTTACGATCCGGCCAACCCGGCCAACACGTGGCAGTTCACCTCGGGCGTCACGTACCCGTTTCCCGAGGACGTGGTGTTGCCGGCGGGCGCCACGCTGCTGGTGGTGCCGATCGATCCGGCCGTGTTTCGGGCGAAGTACGCGGTGCCGGCCGGCGTGCAGATCTTCGGGCCGTACCTTGGGGCGTTGGACAACGCGGGCGAGACGCTACGGCTTCTGTGGCCCGACGAACCGCCGACGATCGGCCCGGACGTGGTGCCGTACCTGCTGGCCGACGAGGTCCGCTACGACGACGGCGGCTCCTGGCCGGCCGAGGCCGACGGCGATGGTTACTCGCTGCACCGGCTGGCCGCCGACCTGTGGGGCAACCAGGGCGACAGTTGGCAGGCGGCGGACCCCACGCCGGGTACGGTGTCGCTGGCTCCGCAGCCGCAGGTGATGGGCCGCTGGATTTTCTACAACCGTTCGACCTTCGACGGCAACGACCCGGCGGCCGACGCCCGCGACGACGCGGCCATCGCCGTCGACAAGACGCCGCTCGTGCCGGGCGACGCGATCACCACGGCCACGGCGGCCAATTACACGAGTTTCCATCGCGGCATCAACGGCATCATGATCGACGTCCTCGACTCGGCCGGCGCGATCACCGCCGCCGACTTCCGCTTCCACGTCGGCAACAACAACGATCCAAGCACATGGACCGACGCGCCGCCGCCGGAGTCGTTCACCGTCCGCGCCGGCGCCGGCGTGGGCGAACCCGATCGCGTGACGTTCACGTGGGCCGACCAGTCCATCCGCAACCAGTGGCTCGAGGTGACCGTGTTGGCGGAGAATCTCGGCCTGGCGTCCGACGACGTTTTCTACTTCGGCAACGCGGTGGCCGAGGCGGGCAACTCGCCCACGGACGCCCAGGTGACCACGATCGATTTGCTTTTGGCCCGCAACAATCCGCGCAGCTTCCTGGACCCGGCCGACGCGGAGTTCCCCTACGACTACGACCGCGACGGCCGGGTGAACACGACCGACGTGCTTTTGGCGCGGAACAACCAGACGAATTTCTTCACGGCGCTGCGGCTGATCGACGTGCCGTCGCCGGGAGCGGGCATGTTGCCTCTGGAAAGCCCGGTGCCCGCCGATCCCGCCGAGCTTCCGGGCCTTTCGTCGGCGGTCCACCAGGACGAGCCTCTCGAAGCCTCGGCAGCCGTCTTGGCGTGGCTCGACCAGTTCGAGCCGCCGGAGGACTCGTCCGAAAAGGACAACATCGCCGCCCCCGCAGTCGACGCGCTGCTGGCGACGTATTGGCCGTAAGTCGCGGAAAAACGCTGCCGGCTCGGTGCCTGTCCCCTTCTTCCACGGGGTCCCGGCAGTCACCGCCCCCTTTTTCTCAGCTATGCTTGCAGTGAACGTGCGCAGAGTTGAGAATAAAAGTCACCCGACTCGATCACCCGCAGGAGCCGACCGATGAGAAGCCGACGCTTTCTTGTGCTGGGATTCCTGGTCGTCCTCGCCCTCTGCGCCGTCGCGCCGGCGGAGCAGAAGGTCCTCTACGAGAAAGAGTCGCCCTACAACGTGATCGTGGTGACCGAGGACGATCAGGGGCTGCGGACCTTGTGGTTCGAGAAGGACGGGGTGCGGCAGAGCGTCGTGAAGGTGGGCGATCCGGACCACCTGGAACTCGCCTATACCCGCGTCATGCCCGTGGGACTCGCGCTGGTCGAGAAACCCCAGCGCGTGCTGATCGTCGGGCTGGGCGGCGGTGCGATTCCCGGTTTTCTCCACAAGCACTACCCGCGGATGACGATCGACGCGGTCGACATCGACCCGGACGTGGTCGACGTGGCCAGGCGGTTCTTCGGCTTCCGCGAGGACGCCACGATGCGTGCTTACGTGGACGACGGCCGGCGGTTCATCGAGCGGTGCCGCGATCCCTACGACGTCATCTTCCTCGACGCCTACGGTTCCGAGAACATCCCGTACCAACTGGCCACGCAGGAGTTCCTCGCGACCGTGCGCCGGGCGTTGGCGCCCGGCGGCGTGGTCGTGGCCAACGTGTGGGATCGCACCTCGAATCCGCTGTACGATTCGATGGTGCGAACCTACCAGGAAGTCTTCGCCGACCTGCACGTCCTGGACGTCCGATGGACCGGCAATCAGATCCTGCTGGCACTGGGCGAGAAGCAGCCGATCCGGCAGGACGGTCTGGCGTTGCGGGCGACGGCGATCTCTCGACAAGAAAACTTTCCCTTCGACATGGGCGAGTTCGTGATCTTCGGATACCGGCACCCGAGCAAGGAGAACGCTCGCGGCCGGGTTCTTCGGGACGCGGACGAG
>Ga0307378_10002792_pt1 | contig 26197 bp, 22 predicted proteins | sample UN1MG_FD_202238 | JGI IMG/M metagenome (GOLD analysis project Ga0307378, IMG submission 202238) | Soil microbial communities from Risofladan, Vaasa, Finland - UN-1 | ecosystem: Environmental > Terrestrial > Soil > Coastal area > Acid sulfate soil | place: Finland: Risofladan, Vaasa | collected...
CAGCGTTTTGCCCGGCAGGCCGATGCTATGGGTCAAAAGGTTGCCGACAGGGTCGATGCCGAAGCTGGTAAGTTGTTGGGCTCAAAGGTGCATATCCCGGGGATTACCGATCCTGTCGATCCTCGCCAAAGGCGTACGCTTGCTTTTATGACTATGGCTTTTATTGCGATTGGAGCCGGTCTGCTGCATGGACCACCGGGAAGAGGCAGGGTTGTTCCAATCGCGATTGCAGTATTCGCGATGATTGCCGTTTGTTCCAAGACAATTCTTTTCTCCCATCGACGTTGGTTCGTAAATATAGAGCCTGAGTCACAGTGGATATCCAGGGTGGCAATGTGCGGTTTAGCGGCGCTGTTGACTTCGATTGTGGCCGGATTTGTTGGTATGGCGGGCCACTTCTCGGGCATGGGAAGAATGCCTTCCCAGGGAATGAATTTGTGGTTATCGCTGGCGATACCCATGTTACTCGTGGATTGGCGCCGGATCAGCTCGCCGCAGCGATCCAAGCGTCTTTCACTCGGCTCGGCCGTATGGATTGGTTTGCTGGGTGCGATAAGCGCTTCAATATTTGGGCAGGATGCCATTGTAATCGCCTCGGTACTGGCAGGGACATCTCTGGTACTTCAGGCGTACAGCACATTTGGTAGCGCGGCACAATCTAAGCAGGCGGCCGAAAAGCAGGCCAGGCAAGCCCAACAGAAAAAGAAAGAAACGCAGTCCGGTGGTCGCATCGCCCAGAAGGTGGTGCCACCGTCCGTTCGCGCGCTATGGCTGATAGGCTTCTTCGTGACGCTTGGTCTCGGTTTGTCCCTTTTGATCTGGGCGGGGATGAAATTACGCGGTGACGAGTATGCCCTTGGAGTGACCCTTGGGGTCGATAGCCTCATACTCTCGTTGTTCTGCTTCGTGGGGGCTTTCCGCCGCAGATTCAACGACTGGTATCGCTATATTATCAAACCGGCCATACTGCTGATTTGCGTGCTCACCGTGGTTGCTTCGTCCATCTTTATGGGCTGCCTCAGCCTGCATGACGATGAGTTCTTTGTCTGTCTAATGTTGATTATCATTCCCGCGATTGTGTTTTTCGTGGTTGCCATCCTGCCGGCCAGCTTGTTTGTCGGCAGTGTATCCAAGCCCGGCGGGCATCCGGCAGCCCCTTCGAAGCAGCCCGCAATCTCGTCCCCAAAGGCGCCTGCCGGCGTCTCATCTTTCAAACGCCTCTGGGCGCTGCTGCTGGCGGTGCCGGGTCTCTCCGGATTCCCACTTGCCGGCCTGCATCGGTTCTACGTCGGAAAGATTGGTACGGGCATCTTATGGTTCCTGACGGGCGGAATGTTTTTGATCGGACAAATCATCGATATGATAATGATTCTCACAGGTCAGTTCAAGGACCGCTACGGTTTGCCGCTTGTGATTTGGCATGATAGCAAAGAGTTGAGCCTTAAAACCTCCGATACCAAAGTGGCCGACAAGGCCCATGCTCCCGGGCGTGATGTCGCCGCGGCCGAAGACCAGCGGGCAGAAACAATCCAGATGCCGGCAACAGAGGCTTCTCCAGCGAGATCCGCTCCTTCAGCTCCAACTACGACAGTCATTTATGAACCGTTTCATCCGCTTGCCTTTCTATTTTCCGGAATCGGCTTCATCCTGACCTTCGCGGCAATCGTAGCGGGTTTGGCTGTGGGATTACACATTCCGCACTTTGTGGCTGCCGGCTGGCCCAACACACAACTCTCTGCACAGATAGAGCAGTTCTTCGGCTATCCGGACTGGCCCGAACTGGTAATGCGCATGGGAACTATTGTGGTTGTGATTCTACTGTTGCTTGCCGGCGTGTGTATCATCATCGGCCGGCGTCATCTTGGTGTACGTCACATGCTCCGTGCCGTATTGGGGCTGATGGCATTCTTTTGCGTGCTTCTTGTCTTCTCAGATGCGATGTCCGGCTCCTACTTCCAGGAAGTTGTCAATATGCTCAATTCTCAGCAGATCGGGCCCGCCTTCGACAAGCTGCTCAGATCCACTCACAATGAGCAGGCGGCCTTTGCAGGAGTTCTCTTCCTATTGTCAGTTGTAGTACTGGCGTGGCCTGCCCGAAGCAGACAAATGATGTTAACCCCAGCACATTATCAAGGAGTAATCTGATGATGCTTATGATACACATGATACCCAAGGTATTCATAATGCTCCCGGCGTTGATTCTGCTTTTATTCGCCGTGATCGCTGTGATAGTCATTTTCATTAAGCTCTGCTCTAAACGACCCTGGATAGGTGCAATCATGGCTTTGGGATTACTTCTGTTGATTACTCCAATTATTATTTTATTTCCCACGCGTCGTCACACCGTCAGATCGGAACTCCCTATCCTTCCAATGTTAACTCCATCTGAAGAGACTACAAGCGCCATCTGGCTGCCGGGTATTGAAGATGAGTTTGAAGCGAATATATACCCTTCCAAACTTTCTGCCGTGCGTTCGCTCGGCCTGCATATAGGCGAACCGGTCCGGCAGGTCTTTGGCGAGACTTCGCCGAGTGGTTTCATCCTGTTCCGGGGCGCTCACGAACGCGGGCTTATCGAGGAGTTTGGAAGAGCAATCACCCGCACGTTTCCAGATGCTAACTGGACTATCGCTCCCGAAACCGTAGCTGTGCAGCCGGATGAAGTCGGCATTCGCATAGACCTTGTGAAGATTCAGAACCATGCAGCCCCCTGGATGAGCGGGTCGCATTCCGAGATGACCAGCGGTACAATCCAGGCAAGCGTTCTTGCCGGGGACAAGCAGGCAAGTATGATAGCCGAGTTTATTGACAAACCCTGGGTCGAGGATTTATCCGGCTTCCTGAATACCAGCCCGAACAGTCGATTTATAATCGCCAAATCGGCAGAGAGCTGCATGACCGAAGCCGAAGCCAACCACCAGGCCGTCCAAAATGCATGCTCCCATGTTGCTGATATGATTGGCCAGACTCCGCTGCGACGAGACGGAGTTCCGATTTCTTTCGCCAGGCCGGTGAATTCTACCGACGTTCTTGAAGGAGGTTTCATCCTGGATCGATTCGTGCAGAGTTTCAATGGAACTGCGGGAAAGATTTGGAGACAGGCCCTTCTGGTCGATGTTTCCACTGAGAAACTAAAAAATCTGGCCCAGCGAAAAGCGGTTATTGCATTAGCCAGGAAAACAGGCTTTGCGAGAATGTTCTTTTCCATTTTTGGGCTAATTGTACTGATAACCGTAGTCTACGCTTTTCTCAATGCTGCAACGAAAGGCTACTATGTGTGGTCTTTGCGAATTGCAGGTGTTGTTTTTGCCCTGGTTGTGATAATTCTCCTTCTCGTATAGCGAAGGTTTACTATAATATGCCTTTTGTTCCCGCAAGGCGGGGGCCCATGGCTTCAAAACGAATATGAACAGAGTCACAAAGGCAGAGCAATACTTATTAGACAAGATACGCCGGGGCAACACACAAGCATGGTCGGAGTTTGTCGACCGTTATAGAGGTCGATTGTTGAGTTTTGCCCAGGCCAAACTCCGTCAGTCCGCCGACGCCGAAGACGCCGTTCAGGAAACATTCATCGCTTTTGTAAAGAGCCTGCAAAATTATCGAGGTGAATGTGCCCTCGAAACATATCTCTTCGCACTGCTTAGGCGCAAGATTATCGACACTTATCGCAGCCGGCAGTCGAAGCATGTCTGCCTTATCCAGGATACGTACGAAACTCAAAGCGATGATAAGGTGCTGGATCCGTTTGCAGATGTCGCCGGCCCGGCTCAGACGGCGAGCTGGTATGTCAGGGCCGACGAAAAATACGAGCTGCAAAAACATACACTTACCGATGCCTTGTCCGAACTGGTCGATGGATTCAAAAGCTCGCTGAACTTCCGCGATCTGCAGATTACGGAACTGTTGTTCTACTGCCATCTTTCCAACAAGGACGTTGCCAAAATCATGGGCTTGAAAGAAAAGGCCATCGCCCTGATCAAGCACCGCAGTCTCAAACAGATTCGCAAACGCATCGAGGCGTCCAGCATCCCGATCGGGCCTTCTTCGGAAGATTTCGAAAACCTCATGACGGACGTCTGGAAATTACAAAGATTCAGTTGTCCCAAACGAAGCACTATCGGGGCCTATCTGCTTGGCACTCTTGACAGTAAATGGCGTCAGTACGTCGATTTCCACGTCAACACAATCGGCTGCAGATTCTGCATGGCCAATCTCCAGGACCTCCAGGATCAAAATGTACAGAAGCAGAGCAGGCGGCTTCAGGCTCGTATAATGGAATCCACCGCCGGTTTTCTTAAGAAGCCTCTATAAGCCTCCAGCCGGAATATCCAACGACGACATACTCTAAACGATTGTATCCGGGCAGCCATGGTGAATCGTAATTCAAATCCTGCTGTTCCGGCAATCAAATAAAAGAGGCCTATACCGACTTAATCGGTATAGGCCTCGAACTAATCCAAATTCCGATTCCCGAAAGAACGGCGTTTATTCTTCGGCGGCATCTCGCGGTCGATACAGCCGGATGTCATCAAAGAACATCTTGCCCGAACCGCCGGCCGTAGTCATATTGCCTTTGGTTCCCAGGCCAATCGCAATCCTGTCTATGTCGGCCAGATTTACGCCCTGATCGGCAAAGGCCTGCAGCGGGATAATCCACTCGGTCCAGATGTTTGTTACTGCCGCATCGGGATTATCGTTATACACTACCGCGGGGGCGCCGGTTTTGTTGGATACAGCAACATAGAGCGGCTCAAGATTGTTGCCGATTATGCCGATATCCTGGCTCATCCATTGCGGGCCAGCCGTTCCGGTAATCGTAACATTCGAGAACACGGCTTCGCATGTGAGAGATGCATCATGGCTGCTAAGCGCCAAACCCACATAGACACTCGTATTCATTGGGATGTTCATCGGAATAGCATTCTCCACCGGCTGCCAGGCCGAGCCGTTGGCCGAATGTTGAACCGAGAAGTTGCCCGAGAAATCACGCTCTAATTTCACCCAACATGGTGCCGTAATTCCGGCCTGGCTCGTGCTGAAACTGTCACCATCTGCGGCGATCCGGCCCTGGAAGGCGACGCCGCTGCCGGGTGAGACACATGCGATGGCTTGCTTCGAACCGGCATCCAGCGTCTCGCGAATCATCACACCCGCCTTGGCCCATGCATGAGTATTCTGGACACTCTCGACCTTTGCGACAATCGAGCCTGGACCGGTGAGCATCTTATAAGCGAAATGGAACTGATCGGCGGTACCCCAGATATCCGTACCGGATGCGGTAATTGTGTAGGTTCCGGCCGGGCCTTCGGCGAAGCTGCCGGTAGATACCGGGAAACCTCTGAACCACAGCGACAGTTCTCCGAGACCGTGTTTAGTCCAGTCGCGTGATCCGCTCAGAGCCAATTCCGTCTCAGAATACATGGCATAGCCCTGTTTGTTGTTGTCATAAAGTAACGGCATTGACTGGCCGCCCGTGTTAACTATGGTTTCCTCGGTGTAGGAGCCCGTCGTTTCGTCGCCGACCGCGGCTCCCGTACCGTTACCGGCAAAGTATGGCGGGGTACCCGGTACGCCATAGCCAAGACCATCATGCCAGGAGTACCATATCTGATTCTCGCCCGCGTTGTAATTCTCAAAATCCTCTATGAGTATGAAGTCGGCGACCGTGAAGCTCCAGACTCTGCCCCTGGTGACAGTTCCGTCCGTATTATTCTCATCGATACGCCAGTAGTAAGGTCCGCCGCCCCATTCGACTCCCTCGGCGGGCGTGAAATTTGTGCCGTTCTGACGGCCTCGATAGACACCTGTCGCATCGGATGCGTCGGCGTTAGCCACGGCGTCCTTATCAGTGCCGAAGTACACATCGTGCCCGGATGCCATATCTCCCGGCGAGAAGCTAAGAGGCGTCGCGTTCTCGATGTCCGGTGTCAGACCGTCAGCCGGACTCGGCTGCCAGACAAGTAAGGGATCGCCCCTCATTACCAGGATGATCTGTTCCTGTGTCAGCGCTGTGTTGTAAATGCGTACGTCGTCAACGCTGCCGGAAACCGGAGATCCGCCGCCCCTGCCTCCATCGAAACTCGATGCTTCTGAGTTGGCACAGATGTAACCAAAACGCAGGTCACCGCTGCCGAAGGTCGAACCACTGTTTACCGAAGGCTCTGGAGAACCATCAATATAAATGGTTGCCTGCCCGTTGTCGAATACACCGCAGACATGGTGCCAGGCCCCATCATCCACTCGTCTGACGCTGCTGTGGTCAAGCTGTCCTGAGTTGGTCATCAAATCCCATCCGACCTGGCCTGGTCCGGCGCCGTCTCCGTTGATCTCAAGGCGATAATACTCGTTGCGGTCGAAAGAGACAATATACTGGGTATCCTCGCTGTCCGTGCGAACCCAGGCACAGACAGTCACGGCAGCGTTATCATCGTTTTCATAGCTGAGATTCTGGATCGCCACGTAGCCGCCGTTGCTGAAGTCGAGTCCGGCGTCGCCGTGCACGCCCGAGGAGGTCCATGCCGGACCGAAAAGCGTGCCGTGATTGCCATGACCTGACCAGTCAAGAGCGGTAGTGCCCATCCCTTCGTCAAGCGTCCACCAGGCGACAAGGGTCTCATCTGTAATGGGAATAGGCGGCAATGTGCTGAAACTCATGACATCGCCTTTGTGCGTCGTGTTGCCATCGAACTCATCGACGCGCCAGTAATAAACCTTATCTAATTCAAGTATACCGGTATCATAGGTAGTTTGTGTCTGAGGGGAACCCCCGGTGGCGCTGTTTACATCTTCGAAACTTTCACCAAGATACGGATAGTGCACTCTTGCACCGAAACCCCCTGTCCAGCTAAGCTGCACATTCGGATCTACATATTTTGATCCATCGGGCGGGAATTGGTCATAGGCGGTCTTGGTGGGAACCGTAAAGCTCCAGATGTCGCCTTTCCACGGACTGTTGGGGTCCAGGTCATTGACCTCATCGACTCGCCAGTAATATGTTGTGCCGGGAACAAAACCGTCGGGAATAGGGAATCCGACGAATCCAATAAGAAGGCTCGTTTCGCCCTGATTGCCCTGGAATGCGCTTTCAGCACCGGCATTCACATCGTCGAAATTGTCACTGAAGTAAACATCGTGTGAAGCTGCAGAACCTCCCGGCTTCCATGAAATGTTCACCCAGGTGTCCTCAAGAATGGAGCCGTCCTCCGGTTCGGGGCTGTAGGCGTTAGGCCGAGACTTGACATAACCGGCCATAGCCCCCTGAATTTCGGCCTCCGACAGGACATGATCGTAAACTCGAAAGTCATCAATTGTGCATTCGGCATAGCTGCCTTTGCTCCTGCTTACACCTAAGGCAAACTTGTTGAATAACATATCGGTAAGGGTGCCGCTCGTGACGTAGTTGCCGTTATAGTAGAGACTTGCAGATGTGCCTTCACTGGTCAATGTCAGATGTACCCAGTCCGTTTGGACGGTGCCGAAAAACAGCCCGCCTGGATGAACTCTGTAATTGCCCGGGTTTCCACCGTCCACATCAATCTGGAGCCCGGCGTTGTTCGGAGTATAATTGCTAAACATAGATTTATAGCCGGCTTGCCCTAAAGTCGGCACTTTGACCCAAAACGCGATAGAACACGCTTCCCATGTTTCATCAGGGAAGATATACTCAACGCAGTCACCGCCGGCGTGGAACTCCAATGCGCCATCGATTTTGCCGTCAGCCCAGGCCGGGCTACCGGCCAGCGTGCCGTCATAGACGTTGCCAGATGAGTCGAAGGCGGTCGTTCCGGAAGTCTCGTCCAGCTTCCAGTATGCCACCAGATCAGCCGAGACATTCCCGGCGGTGCCCAGCACCAGGACAAAAGCAAACAAACAAATCAATTTTCTACACATTACAATTCTCCTTCCAAAAAAACCAAGCTTGAACGACCGATAATAGTCCTTACGTTGACTATATCGTAGATGTATCTGATCAGGACATCCTTCCTACCCATGATTTGAAATCGATCCCTGTCCTCAAAAAGCCCACGATAGCGACTGGCTGAAGAGTAATAATATATTAGCATTTTCGACTATCTTAGTCTTTACTATATATTTTTGTACCAAATCAGCCGCCTACCGTCAAGGAAAATCTGCGGCCAGATTGTGTGTATTGTCCGCCTGGAACCGCAAAATGGATAATAATATGTGTGTTTTTATTCCTGTTCTCTAATCCCGCCATCCCGAATTTTACTCATTGCTGCTCACGGGAAATATGCTATAAATCGCAGGCAAACGTGGGAATGGCTGAATTTAGAATATAAAAGGCAACAAACGCAAGACAAACGGCAGAAGTGGCATGGAATATGTCATAAGGCATTAGATGCGAGATATGATTCATGAGTTGTGAGGTATGTCTCAAGGTGTTTTTTCCGGACTCTTGAGGTTAAAGGTCAGAGGCCTGATGATATATGACTTGTCCCTCGTCCTACACCACTTGTTTTTTCTGCTTATGCATTCTGTCATTGGAGCAAATGCTCATTAACTCAAAGAGTCTCAATTGGAAATTCTACGGTAGGCGCACGAGCACCTGGTTGTATAATATTGATTATGGTTGAAAAAAGCATGATAGAGACATTGACAAGACGGAATTTTTTGAAATACACGGCGTGGTTCGCAGCAGACATTGCTTTGACCGCTGGTGCGCGCGGAGCAACAAAGGAATCTTCTCAAAGCCCCAATTTTGTTTTTATCCTTGCCGATGACCTCGGCTGGGCCGATTTGGGATGCTACGGCAGCGACCTGCACGAGACGCCCAATATCGACGGGCTGGCCCGCCAGGGCATGCGGTTTACCGATGCTTACGCCGCGGCGCCGGTTTGCTCGCCGACACGTGCTTCGATTATGACGGGCAAGTACCCGGCCCGGCTGCACACGACCATCTGGTACGAAGCCTCCGCGAATCCGCCTCGGAACCGAAAGCTGATACCGCCAATCACGCAGGGCAATATGCCGCACGAGCAGGTGACTATAGCAGAGGTGCTCAAGGACGCCGGCTACTTCACGGCCCACGTAGGCAAGTGGCATCTTGGCGATGCGGCTCACTACCCGCAGACGCAGGGCTTCGACGTCAATATTGGCGGGACTTTCTGGGGCGCACCGACTACGTTCTTCTATCCGTACAGCGGTTCGAGCAGGTGGGGCGGGGAGTACCGATATGTGCCGCACCTCGAATTCGGCGCCGAAGGCGAGTACCTGACCGACCGCCTGACCGATGAGGCGCTTCGGATTATGGACAGGGCAAAGGACAGGCCCTTCTATCTCAACCTTTGCTATCACACCGTTCATACGCCAATCGAAGGCAAACCCGAGCTTATCGAATACTACAAGAAGAAGGTCAGGCCCGGCATGCATCATCAGAACTACGAATACGCCGCCATGGTCCACAGCCTCGATGAAAATGTCGGCCGCATCCTGGACAAGATCGACCAGCTTGGCGCTGCCGACCGCACGATTGTCGTATTCTTCTCCGACAATGGCGGTTACATCAACAAGTTTAATAAAAAAGCCGTAACCAGTAATTATCCGCTGCGCTCCGGCAAAGGCTCGCTTTACGAAGGCGGTGTACGGGACCCGCTGATTATTCGTTGGCCAGGCGTTACCAAAGCCGGCAGTGTTTGCAGTGAGCCGGTCAGCTCGATTGATTTCTATCCGACTTTCCTCGGTATGACCGGTCTGGCCGGCGATTCGAAGCATAACTCCGACATGGACGGCCTGAGTCTCTTGCCGCTACTGAAAAATCCGGCTGCCAAACTGAAACGCCAGGCCCTTTACTGGCACTATCCTCACTATTACCCGACGACTACTCCGGTCAGCTCGATTCGTCAGGGCGACTGGAAACTGTTGGAGTATTTTGAAGATAATCATATCGAGCTGTATAACCTCAAAAATGACCTCGGTGAGCAGAACGACCTTGCAGAAACAATGCCTGAAAAGGCCGGGGAGCTTCGCAATCATCTCAGCGCCTGGCGCAAGGCCGTCAATGCCCAGATGCCCACGAAGAAGACTTGATCGATTTGCTCTCCGAAATATAAGAGTGTCTGTAAGAAGTGGCACGGGCATCCTGCCCGTGAAACACATGGGCAAGATGCCCATGCCACGACAAGACGGCTTCTCACACATGCTCTAAGCGAGCGGGCGTGAGTATTCGTCAGTCGGAGAGCTAAGAGTCGTCAGATAACATGGATCCTATCCGGGAATATATAGACGTCAGTATGATTCGAGAGAATCTCGACGATATTCCCGACTACAGTTTGCCTGCCGGCTATTCGATCCGATGGTATCGGCCGGGATACGAAGAATACTGGCAGGCAGTCCAGTCGCTTGCCGATGTTTATACCAGGGTGACTCCGGACCTTTTCAAAGAGCAATTCGGAACCGATACACAATTGCTTTCCGAGCGTCAGTGTTTTCTCTGTGACAGCGAAGATAATATTATTGGAACGGCCACGGCGTGGCTCGATAATCACGGCGGAAAATCTCCCGGCAGAATCCACTGGATAGCGATAATCCCGCAGCAGCAGGGCAACGGCCTGGCTAAGCCACTTCTTGCTATAATATGCAAAAGGCTAAAAGAGCTTGGGCACAGCAGAACATACCTGACTACTCAGAGTGTTAGAATACCTGCTATTAATCTCTACGCCAAATTCGGATTCGCCCCTGTGATCGGCTCTGACGGTGATAGAGAGATATGGGAGAAGCTTCAGAAAAACATAAAGTATCCGTTATCTTTCTAAAGTTGTTAGGGCTTGGTTTCCTTTATGTCCGGCATAGTTTATGTATTCTTGAAGTCCGGCAGATTTTTTACAAAATCCGTCAGAGCGCGGATCGTGTCGATATTGTAATTTTCTTCGACGTGATATATGTATTCCAGATTGCCGCCGTCGTTTTCTTCAAAAATGTGATTGGCCCAGCTTATTATTGGCTCGGTCTTTTCTGCAGACATGTCACGCGGCAGAGGGGCAATGCTTATCATCATATCTTTTCCGACAATCTGCCGTGCTCTTCTTATTGATGTGTCGCCGCCGAGGTCGAGGGAGCGGAGATTTGTGATTTTCGAAAATGCTTCCAGATGATTCGTGCCTGGCCCGCAGGAATGCAGCCGAACGGGGCCGAGCTGCTCACCGATCTTTGATGTCACCGGCACTACGAACTTCTCGATGAGCTCCGGGCCGACCATGCAGGATGAACATTCGCCCACGTGCACACCGGTTATGGGTAAATCGGCTACTTGAGAAAAATGCCGGCAGAGAACGATAAACGCTTCACCAATCCAGCCCATAATTTCCAGGCACTGTTGCGGTTTTGCCATCATATCCATAAAGAAAGTCTCGCCGAGGAATTTCTGAGCGGAGGTCATCGCTCCATGTATGGCGGCCCGGCCGGATGTGTCCCAGAAAAACGGCGGGATCGGGCGAAGCTGCTGTTGGGAATCGTCCTGTACCCCGCGAATCTGCTCATCGAAAAGCTTAACCAGCTCGCGGTCGAGCAAACTTTCCGGTGCCGGCAGGTCGTCAAGGTCCTTTCCCGACAGGCATCCCGGCGTGATGTCGGCGTCATAATTGTCCCGGGGGACAAAATCGGCGCCCAGTAACATGCCGAGAATCATGTTCGGCTGAATGCCCCCAATCTGAATCTGGCTATTGTCCCGGTAGTCGATCTGTCCTAAGTTGGATTCCGAATAGAAAAGTCGCATTCCGGGAAATTGTGCCGCCGCGTATTCGTTGCACTTGCAGTCAATAGCATAACGTCTGTCGGGATCGAAATAGTAGTCACGGTCAAAGCTTACACCCAGGGCCCTGGCCATCCACCCCTTCGAAAGCGTTCCCGAAATATTTATCATTTCAATTCTCGAACTTGTATTAGATCACGACCTGTCGTCCAGCTCGCTGATAGTCACAGGTCTGCCCGATTCGGCGGAAAGGTCCGCCGCAAAGCATACGGCGTGAGTTTGTGCAGCATCTTCCAGGTCCGGATATGGTTGCTTATCCTCGATAATGCAATCGAGCAAGTGCGATACTTCTCCGACAAAGGGATGATGGGCGACGTCAGGACTGTCCGGCAGAATGCATGGGATTTTCATAAAATCGTTTTGCCCGGGAAAGAGCTTCGGGGCAAAGATTTTATTATTGCGAATCGTGCCTTCGGTCCCGTAAACTCCGATGTTGAATCTGTATGGCATCTGTGCGTCGAACGTCGTTGTGCTGCGCCCGATCTTGCCGTCTTCGAATTCGACGTTAACTGAAATGGTCCCCGGGTACTCTATGGGATTTTCGGTTTTTACCTGGCAGGCGCAGACTTGCCTGACTTCGCTGCGGGCAAACCAGCGCAGCGCATCTATCGCGTGACAGCCTCCGGTCAGGATTGCCGTTCCGCTATGCTGCCGGCTGGCATACCATTTCTGGTCGGCGGTCATCCATATCCGGTGCATATAATCGACCTCCACCATGAAGATGTTGCCGAAAACGCCCTGCGTTATGAGCCGGTCGATTATCATCAGCAGCGGATTCCAGTGCAGCACGAAACTGACCAGTGTTTTGACCCCGGCTTTTTTCACGGCCTCTTGCTGCTTTCGCATATCTTCAAGCGTTATGGCCACCGGCTTTTCGATTATGATATGCTTGCCGGCCTCGGCGGCGGCGACGGCATATTTCGTATGCTGGTTGTGAGGCGTGCAGACCACGGCAATGTCGGTATCTTTACGCCGGAGCATCTCCGCGGCGTCGGTTTCAATCGCACAATCCAAATCGTACCGGTCGCGATAACGTTCCGCATTTCCACGGTTCCGGCTGACCAGGGCACGGATTTCCGATCGCTCGTCTTTCTTAAAGGCCTTTACATACTCCTCTGCCACCGCGCCGCAGCCGATAATCCCCACGCCAAGTTTTTTCATTTTATGCTTCCTTTTTTTGCGGTTATAATTATTTCTCTTCTTTGATATTTATGATTATAATCCATGCCATTGTTCTTTGAATACTATAATGAGGATTTCCGTATATTTTTCTAAGCAGTGCTTTTTCTAAAAAGTAATTGTCACATTTTGTCATTCCCGCGAAGGCGGGAATCCATTATTGTGTTTCTGGATTCCGGCTCAAGGCCGGAATGACAGAATAGCAAAAGTTATACTAATTTTATAGAAATGGCATTAGGATATTGAATTGGAGCAATAAAATTCATGATCCATTCGATTCGAGGTTTGAGCTATGACTAATAAAATTATCTGTGTATTGGTTCTGCCGGTAATTCTCTTTTTCTCAGCTTTTATCGAAGCGGCGTCCGGCGGCGAAGGCGGCAGGGCGGCGGTCCAATCGAAACTGTTTGGCCGAACCGCCGACGGCCGGGAGGTTACTTTATACGAGCTTCTCAACGCCAATGGTCTGCGGGCGACGGTTATGGACTATGGCGCTATACTTCTGAAGCTGGAAGTGCCGGACCGCAACGGCAAATTGGCCGACATCAATCTCGGATTTGACGACCTCGACTCATACATTAAGAGAAATCCGCTTTTCGGTGCCGTCGTTGGACGCTATGCCAACCGCATCGAAAACGCCGGCTTCACTATCGACGGTATCGAATATAAGATAACACGGAATTCAGGCAAAAATCACATCCACGGCGGCAACAAAAAAAGGTTCGACAAGGTCATGTGGAAGGGCGAAGGATTCCAGACTGCCGAAGGGGCGGGCGTGCGCTTTGCCTATCTCAGCAGGGACGGCGACGAAGGTTTTCCCGGCAATCTTAATTGCACAGTAACCTACACACTGACAAATAAGAATGAGCTGAAGATTAATTACCAGGCGACAACGGACAAGCCGACTGTCGTGAACCTGACCAACCATGGCTATTTCAATCTCGCCGGAGCCGGCAGCGGCGACGTTTTAGGCCACCAGATGATGATTAACGCCGACTTCTACACGCCCGGCGATAGAGCGCTCATCCCCACCGGCGAAATCCTCAGCATAAAAGGTACACCCCTCGATTTTACCGAGCCAAAAACAATCGGCTCAAGAATCGAGCAACTTTCCGAGACTCGCGGCTACGACCATAACTATGTGCTGAAAAACTCCGATGGTTCACTAACCTTAGCGGCCCGCGTGTACGAGCCAGGCAGCGGCAGGATTATGGAAGTTTACACCACCGAGCCGGGCATGCAGCTCTATACCGCAAACGGCATGAGAGACGTCCGCGGCAAAGGCGGCAAAGTTTATCAGAGACATTACGGCTATTGTCTCGAAACTGAGCACTTCCCCGATTCGCCCAACAAGCCGCACTTTCCCTCACCCGTCCTGCGTCCCGGCGAAAAATATGACACAACGACAATATTTAAGTTCTCGGCAAAATAAAAATTCCCGGCAGAATCCTGAACGTCACGAGCGCGCTTTAGGGCGCTTTAAAAACTTCGTCGGGTGTTCGGGATTGCATCGACGGGCGTTCGCCGAGCGTCACGGCCAGATTCTGACGCTGCCCATCTCGCAACACAACCAATTCGACCTGTGTACCGGGTCTCAGCTCCGCGACGCGGATAGGCAGCCGACTGGCTGATTCAATCGGCTCGCCGTTGAATTCCACGAGGATGTCGTTTTTCCTGATCCCTGCTTTCTCGGCGGCTGAGTCCTTGATGACGTCGATGATAATCACTCCCTCGGTTGTTTCAAGACCAAGGGCTTCGGCCATCTCGGCATTCACATCGCGGAGAGCAATGCCAAGAAAACCGCGTTCGACAACTCCTGTTTTGATGAGCTGTTCGTAGATTCCTTTGGCCATGCCGGCGGGGATTGCGAAGCTGATTCCTGTGCCGCGTCCACCGCCGATGGTGGCGATGTTTATCCCGACCACGTTTCCGTCGAGATCCAGCAGTGGTCCGCCGCCGTCGCCGATTTGGAGATTGATGCTGGTCTGCACGAGGTCCTCTAATGCCGCCAGTCCCAGCCCGCTTCTGCCCTTGGCGGTGACGAGCCCGGCCGCAAATGTACGGCCCAGTCCCATCGCGTTGCCGATCCCAACCACCCAATCACCCACCACTAACGCATCGGAGTCGCTAAGTTTGAGGACCGGCAGGTTGTTCGCGTCAATCTTTATGACGGCGATATCAGTCTCCGGATCCGTTCCGATGATCTCAGCCTCAAAATCGCGCCCGTCCGCGAGCTTCGCCTGCACCTTCCGCGCGCCATCCACAATGTGATGGCATGTCAGGATATGACCGTCATCGGATACGATTAAACCGAGGCCCGGCGATTTCTGGCCGAGCGGCTGTATTAGGGTGGAACGCGGCCGTGAGTAGGGAGGATCAGGACGCAAGAGCTGATAATTGCCGGGAAGTTCCGGAAGGACAGGCAGACTACCTCCTGAGCCCACTTTCCACCATTGCTCGGCCCCAAGTTGCCCGCGTAGGGCAGGTCTTTCGATTGTCAGGACCACTACCGCAGGTGAAGCCTTCTCTGAGATTTCGGCGAATGTTCTGCCGATCTGCCGCAGGGTCGCAACAACATTATCATCCTGGGCAAAGGCCGAAGCCGGCACTGTCAACAGCACGAGCATAGACAGCACTAACATGACACAAGAACCTGATTCTGTTTTGTTGGATTTGAATTTTAGAACATCCATCTCTTAATCTCCCGCTTAAGGTTAATCAGTGGAATGACTACTTCAAAGTTATACGATTCTTAAATTCCGTTGTTCGCTGTGCCGGCCGGATTCTTACGGACAAAGAAAGTGTAAATCACCATGAGAACGCCTCGTTAAGCCGTCCGGGGTTGTATCATAGCGGCGTTATTCCTCGTCTATTGCCGCTTTGCCGTGGAATTGGCCGAGGATGCAGATAAGCTCTTCGTAGGGCATACAGCCGTTCTCATAGGCGTAGTCCCAGGCGAGCTGCGAGAAGGTTTCGCCATCCTTGTTTTCAAGTTCGGCAATCCCGGCTTCCTCTTCCGCCTTATATAACAGCTCCCTTATCTCATTGTACCGGTCGTCGGCCATTCTGAGCCAATCGACGATGTTCTCCGGCACGCCGTTCGCCTTTGCCAACTGCCTGCAATAACGGTGATACAATCTTTGGCGTTGTTTCGCTCTGTCAGAATTATTTTCGTCGCGACTCATATTACTCCTCCGATTCATTTTGCACGCGCTGCCGCCGCTCTTTCAGTTCGCGCCAGGTCGTAAGGATGATTCCTTCGTTATCGATAAACTTCCTTATGTCCGGGTCGGTCATCAAGCGCGTTTCCGCCTCGCGGGCCGGGCCGGAGCCGGAAATGTGCGAGAAGACCTCCGTCTGCACGGTGCAGTGGACGATAATTTCCGTGATGCCGGGCTTCATCTCGCGCAGCAATTTAATCAACTGCTCTTTTCGACCTTCGTAGCTGTCGGCCGAGGTTGGCTGTGTAACCAGATCGTCGATTACCGGAAGCCCTGCCTGCCAGACCCGATTGGCAATCAGATATACCATCGGTTTCAGAGCGCCTGCCTCGGCGCCGATGTGCTGCATGTGCCCTCCGAACATGAGGATGGGAATCTGCTTTTCGATGCCGACTTTGACGTAGCGGTCGAGATACAGCGGCAGAAAGCACGTTCCCATGTGCGAATCCAGATGAGTGGGCTTTATACCCATGGCGAGTGCCTTGTCGATCTGGGCGAGCATTTCCGTTTCGACTTCGTCGGCGGTCGCGTGCGAGGCCACGTCGGCAACGCCGTGCCACAAACAACCTTCCGAATCCACAAGCCCCGGCACCGCAGGCTTGCCGGCGACCGGCCCCCAGCGATATTTTTTCCATTCGGCCGTAAGTGTCAGATGCACGCCGGCGTCAACCTGCGGATGGTCCTTCAAATAAGCGCTCATTTCCGGCACCCACGGGCACGGCATCATTATACTCATTGACGTAGCGACGCCGTCCTCGATGGCCTTGATAGCGCCCATATTCGAATTATGCGACATCCCCGCATCGTCAACATGGAAAATCACCGCTTTCGTCCCCTCCGGCCAGCCGAGCCGCTCGGCGTAAGTTTGTGCGTTGGCGTCTTTGGCTGTAAATCCTGTAAAAGTCATAAATATCAATAAAAGAATTCTAAAAGAGCGGTTCACTAACATAGAATCTTCTCCTCAGCATGATTTTTGTAGCCCCTGTCATTGCGAGGAGCGAAGCGACGTGGCAATCTCACGTTTTTCAACAGACTCGGCGTGACTTGTAATAAGAAAAGCACATTTCCCATATCAGCTTAACATCCTTCTTAAAAAGCCCTAAAACAAACCAACCAAAACCCCGCCGGACCTCCCGGCCGCATAAGTATACCAAAACCACAACACACAGGCAAGAATATGAAAATAAGATTGATAATCAGCCTCATTTTTTATAATATTAACCTAACGAATGTATAGCGAGGCCGTTTAATGAGTCCGTTTTGGAGATTTCTGTGTGAGATACGAAAAGGCCTCAATGAAAGGGAGAAATAAGTAATGTATCCACAGATATTACAATTTTACGTATTTTGTATTTTTACGTTGGAAGGGGTTGTTAGATGAAGATGCCAGATATAATAACTCAAACTCGTAATCCCACGAACAACTTCACATTCCGAGTTCTAGCATATCGTAAACTAAATCCAAAGGAGATGCGATTAGCCTTTTCAAACTGGAACCGTCAGCGAGATAAAAGACATTCACTTAAAAATAAGATCGTCGAAGTAACATCCATTATTGGATACGATGATTAGATGAACTTCTGCAACAACTATAAGGGAGAGATTCAATGCAAAATATCAAATTAACAAAACTCCAAAGGGAGATATTAGAGTTGCTAAGAGATGGTCCCATGATTACAATTGATCGATATAATATGGCTTTTCTTGGTGACCGACCTATCCAACCTCAGACAAGATATTTTCTCACGGATAAGCGTCTAGTCACAAGGAAGGATAAAGCAAAAAACGTTGAAACTAAAGGGAATGGTTATGTTATCTCTCCCAAGGGGCTTGCTGCTCTAGGCTAATCGGGTGGCATACGCTTACACGAGCTTTTGAAGACATGGCAAGACAGGCAACAATAAAGAAATCAGAACTAATCAAGATACCCTTCATTGATTCTGAAAACATTGGGAGTCGTGTACTTACCACGCTAACCTTCTTCGAGAAGGGAGAGTGGCAGATGTGGTTGCCGTTGCCCAACAGGCTTACACGCATGAAAGGCGAGCCAGCGGAGGCCGACTACTTTGCTCGAAAGCCCGAAAAAGAGACGGACATATACTTGGACTTCCTCAATTTTATGACACAACGTGCGTGCTGGGCGGATACCATGAGATTCATTGATGGCATCCGGAACGATATTCATAATCTGGGGGCATCTCTTGGCAAACTTGATCTTTTTCATCGCTCGTCCACTGATTCAAGCGCGGAGGTAAGACGGTTTGCGTCTACCGAGATCGAATACATCTTTGGGGTCTGTCGCAGTCTATTTGACCTTCTGCAGGCTGTGATTGCCACGTTGTGGCGGAGGATCGAACTCTTAGATAAGAAAATCAAGAAACGACAGTTACCGAAGTCCTTCCGGCGAATGGTACTCGACAGTGAAGAATTGATGACTGTCGAGATAATTCAGACGCGCTTCCATGTTCCCACAGAACTCGCGTCATTCTATCACCGGCAAGGGCCTTTCTTTCAAGTGCTTCGGAAGTATCGTGATGATGTCGTACACAGCGGCAAGGACTTCTCGTCCATTTTTGTCACCGAGAAGGGGTTCGCAGTCAATGCTGATGTACAGCCCTTCGCGTCGTTTGGTGTATGGAACGATGAACATATGCTCCCAAACCGTCTGGCCTCGCTCAGACCTGTTGTTGCTCATGTTATCAATGAGACACTCCGTACGTGTGAGGATTTTGCCCAAACGATACAGGGGATCATACGTTTCCCTCCAGAGATCGCTCCGGGTTTCAGACTATTTCTGCGTGGGTATCACAATAACCGGTTGCATGCGATGAAGGATGTGTTGAAGAACTGTGAATGGTGGGAAGCCGGGTAAGATGTACAAAATAGATTTTGCACACTCGGAAGAAACAATTATGATTTTTCTATGTCAAATTACAGACGAGCAAAATGTACTTCTTAATGAATAGCTCGGGGTGCGCGACAAGTTGCACACTCTAAAATGCTTGATTTCCAAGACAATCGCGACTAGGCTGTCTCTATCGTGAGTTTATTGTAGGAAGAGTGCAGCAGGGAGACCAAGGAATGACACGATGCTACATTCTCGGCGCCGGATTCTCAAAGGTTTGCGGATTCCCATTGGCCAGCGAACTGACAAGTCCAGTATTCGAAAATGCATACCCATTGGGGAATGAGCAGCGAGAGCGAGCAAGAAAAGCATATCTCGATTTTCTACAGTCTATCTACTTGGATTGTGACTTTAAGATACATTGGCCTAACTTCGAAGATGTGATTACTCTACTTGATGAGTGGGAGCGATATCGCCTTGATTATGAGGGTCCCGACCCCACTTCACAGGGCTACAATCCTAAGCATCTTAAAACGGTACTACTAAAATCTATGGGATTGTATTTCTGTAAGATCGTGCGTGAATGCACAGAGGCCCATATGTCGCTTATAGAGGACTTTGTCAACTCTGCAGTTACATCTAATGATATCCTTATCTCATTAAACTGGGACCTGCTAATTGAGGTTGCCTGTCAATCTCTCGGAGTAAATATCAACTATGGAAAAGATAATGAAGATTGTCTCTCGCTCATTAAACCACATGGTTCTCTTAATCTTGCAGAAATGTCACGAGATCGTTACGATAAGGCCAAAGAAGCGATCAATGTACACAACATTGAAACAATCCATGAGAATAATGGTATCGTTGTTGTTCGTGCAAAAAATCCATCAGACTCTGCTAATAGAATCATACATCCTTTCAAGGATGTGCTTCTCGTAGAGCCTACGGCGCGTAAAGCATATTTATCAACATGGATAAAACAGCAGTGGCAACATGCTTTGGATGTCCTGAGGTCCATAAACGAAATAGTAATTGTTGGATACTCGTTACCAGATACTGATTTTAGGCCTCGTATCCTGTTGCAGCTAGCAGGTCTCTATCGTAAGAAACTACCTTCAATAACAATCATTGATCCAGATGCGGACCGGTTAATTGGTCACTATAAACGATTTTCTAGGCTTGAGATTACTCCAATAAAGAAATCCTGGAAGGATTGGTTCAGAGATATCTAAGATAGTGGTGCGATGCATCGCACCAATAATGAATAGGAAAAAAATTGTAATAAATTGGAAGTAGATTAGTTATGAAGAAGTTTGTCATTAAGATATCTCTGGCATTCGTCATCATAGCCTTTGCCATTGACTATTTACGATTTACTATTGACTATTTTTTCCGCGTTAATCTGCGTTAATCTGCGGTTAATAAAATTTTTTATTCGTAGGCAGGTAGGGTGTGATGAATCGCACCAATAATAGATAAAAAATAAATTGGAAGGAGATCAGGTATGAAGAATTTGATGTTTTCAACAACCTTTTATATGAAACCGCAGATGAACGCTGATGAACGCAGATAGAGAAAAAAATGATATGAAACAACTGACGGAGAGGGTCATTCAATGCGCGTTTACTGTTAGTAACACGCTTGGAAGTGGATTCCTGGAGAAGGTATATGAGAATGCACTAGCACATGAGCTTCGCAAGGCGGGCCTGCAAGTTCAGCAACAACACGGGATAACAGTATATTACGACGGAGTAGCCGTAGGTGAATATACAGCCGATCTTCTGGTTGAAGGAGTCCTTCTTCTCGAACTCAAGGCGGTCAAGAATCTCGATGACATCCACATGGCCCAATGTCTGAATTATCTAAAGGCCACGAACCTTCGCCTTTGCCTGCTGATGAACTTCGCTAAACCCAAGCTTGAAGTTCGGCGGATTGTAAATAATTATTGATTATCAGCGTTAATCTGCGTTTATCTGCGGTTAAAGAAAATAAGTATCCCCAGCACGCAATACGCTCTACGCAGTCCTTGGGACTCCTTACGGAGCACGCAATACGAACAAAGAACGCCGTCTCACGGAGATTTTTTTGAAATTTGCTTGACGACAAGTCATTTTGTTCGTATAATATACAACAAATCGAAAACAGAATACAAAAATAAGTAAAAAGGTAAAAGAAAAAAGGCAAAAAAAAATACAGGAGACAGGATAACAGGATGGCGAGTTTAGAACTGTGAAATATTGAAATTTAAAAGTAAAAATCATTTATAAACACAAGAATCCTTATTTATCGTGTAAATCCTGTCTATACGGAATGCTATTTGAAAAAATAAACCCAATTTGAGAATGGGCAAAATGAGCGTAAGTGTCTATATGGAAGGGATATATGAGGAATTTTACGCTTTGAGGGCAGCGAAAAAACAAAGCCAAACAAAGCCAAACAAAGCCAATATGCCGGCCATTGGCCGGAAATCCGAAGCAAGAAGCCCGAAATCCGACAACTCCGGTTGTGTAGCCGCACGCCTGTTGCCCCGTGTCGGTCGGGAAACTAATTGAATGGATGCCAAATACAAGCTCCCAAAGCATAATTGAAAGGGTACGATTTGAAAAAACAAAGCCAATTTGCCGGAGGGACAAATTATATTAAGTTAGTGATAGCAATGATTTATGGTGATTTTAGCAAAAGGAGGCGGCCAGAAAACAAAGCCAATTCAAAGCCAATCGCCGGGTATTGGCGCATTGGTGTCCGGCACCATATCTATTGGATTTAGACTTGTTGTTGCGGCATTTTGCCCTGAAAATATGCGAAAAACAGGCGTTTTAGGCGGTCAAAGTTGATTTGTCGGGGTTGAAAGTATCGTTATTGTGTGAAATTAATCTTCGTCGTCAAAGAAATCACCGTCTTTATCGAGCGCTCCGTCATCAACATCCGCTGCTATGACGGAATCGAACGCCAAATCGTCCAAACCATCGTCGGATTCGCACTCGTAATCATATTCTTCTTCGAAAGCATCCATCATTTCGGGATCATCGTCCCACATAATCAACTCCTTTCCAAGAGTCAAGTAAAACCGGAGCTTTGTAGAGCAAATACTGCCGATTAAGACAGAAATAAGGCAAATTCGCTCTTTTGAAGCCCACAATATTTATATTCGCCCTTCAAGAAATCTTGTACGGCGTTTGAGAGCGGAAGTTCGTAAAATTTTCGCCCTGCTAAAAGAAAAAAATTGACCCCCGGATATAGGCAGAAACGAAGAGATATGAGACTTACTTTATACTATCTAAGACACGCTCAGAACGGCTTAAAACGCGGTTTCCCGCTCGCCGGCGAACATTGCGTATATGCCTTGCCTTTTTTATCTCGTTTGTGCGGTTTTTTTCTGCTTTTTTTGGCGTTTCTGAGGCGAGCTTTGGGTTTTCTTATTTCTGTTTCTGGCCTGGTGCTCGAGCGCTTCAAGTTCGGTTTGCTGGCCCTTGTCGCCCATGGCCTGCATCCAATTGAGCAGGCGCTTCCTCATTCGTACTTTGATCGTTGCGTATTGCGGGTCGTTGGCCAGGTTGTTCCATTCGTATGGGTCTTTCGTAATATCATAGAGTTCTTCTGCCGGTCTGTGCTCGTAGCGGCGAACCTTGTCCGCGGCGTCGGAGTCGGTTTCGGCCTTGTCCTGCCAGGACTTGAAGATGCTCGAACTGGTGCAGGCGTTCCGGAACTGTATTTCCGGTGTAAAATTCCAGACGTATTTGAACTTGCTCGAACGGATAGATCGGATTCCGAAATGCTCGGAGCCATTGTTAATGCCGCGGGTCGTCATCTCGCCGAAGACGTACTTCTTATGCTCTGTAGTTTCGCCCGTCAGAACCGGCAGCAGACTCTTGCCGTCAAGTGCCGCCGGGGGAGTGCCGCCTGCGGCCTCAATATAAGTCGGCAGAACGTCCAGGTATTCGATCATCGCATCGCTGACCGTGCCGGGCTCGACCTTGCCGGGCCAGCGGGCGATGAAGGCCGATTGCAGCCCCGTATCGTAACAGGTCCATTTGCCAAAGGGGAAACTCGAGCCCTGCTCGCTGACTACGATTACGAGCGTGTTGTCCGCCAGGGCATGCTTGTTAAGCAGGGCAAGGGCCTGACCGACCTGCCAGTCATAATAGGTAATTTCCGCCAGATACTTCGTCATGTTCTCGCGCGTCTCGGCGGTATCGACGAAGTAGGGCGGCAATTTCAATTTGGCGGCGTCGTAGCGTGAGGCATCGCCCTTGTCCCAGGGCGAATGCGGCTCGTTGGAGCAGGCGAATATGCAGAAAGGAGTGCCGCTATTTTTGCACTCGGATATGAATTTGTCGAGGGCTTCGAAGTCGGGATTATTTCCTTTGCCCGAATACTCGAACGGAAATACTTCCGGCGGGTTAATATGTGTTTTGCCGCTCAGAGCCAGGCGATAGCCGAGCGGCTTTAGATAGTGAACGACGCTTTTGGTGCCGTCCTTGGCGAAAGTGTGGTTAGGATATGCGCCGCTTTTTACAGGGTAAAGGCCGGTATAAATATTGTGCCGGGTCGGCGAGCACATCGGCGCCGACTGGAAGCACTGCGTAAAACGCATCCCTTCGGATGCCAGCTTGTTTATGTTGGGAGTATAGGCCTGGCCGCCATAGCAGCCGATGTCCCGGAATGTGCAGTCGTCGGCGATAACGAAAACGAAGTTGGGCTTGGCGGTTTTCCCGGAGCCGAATGAAACTCCGCCCATACTTGCCATGACTCCTGCAGCGGCCATCTTTAAGAATTCGCGTCTTTTCATTCAATCGTTCCTTTCGTCGAAACTCGTTGCCGACCCGCCTTTTGTCGTAAGGTTCCGGCCGCCCGGCTTTTTCCAATTATAATACACCCGGCCTTCAGCTTCAATAGTAACAATATGCTCATTGTGGTCCTGTAATTTTTGTAGTAATTTTGAAGAAATTCTTATGACACAGCCGATGGATAGTATTATAAGCAATAGTCCGATATCTTTGCAGGGAAAAGGGATGAAAAACATAAAAAGGATTTTCGTTCTTGCATCTTTGTTCTTGCCGTATCTTTCCGCCGGTGCGTTCGGAGCGCAGGAAATCGCAATCAGAGCCGGCACCATTCTCCCGATAAGTAACGCCCCGATAGAAAACGGCACGATCCTTATAAAAGACGGAAAGATTGCCGCACTCGGACAGAACGTCGCTGTCGGCGCGGACGCTCGGGTAATTGATGCAAGCGGCAAATTTGTCATGCCGGGGCTGATAGATGCTCAATCCCGACTGTTTGTGATCGACAGCGAGCTGAATGAGAGCAGCTCGGTCGCTCCCGAGCTGAATATTCTCGATGGGCTTGACCCGTTTGTCAAAGAGGCTCCTGAAGTAGCGGCACAAGGTGTCACGGCCATCTATATCTCGCCGGGCTCTCGCAGCTTGATCGGCGGCAGCAGTGCGGTTTTGAAACTCAACGGCTCGAAGGATATCGGCAAGATGCTGTTGAAGGGCGATGTCGCCGTCAAGGCGGCCATTGGCGTCTCTGCAAATAACGAATCCTCGTCGCTCGGGCGCCTGGCGAATTATTCGTCTATTCGTGAAGCACTGCTTGAGACGAAATTATACATACATAATAAGGAAAAGTACGAGCGAGAGCTGGCCGAATACAATAAGAAGAAGGCTGAGTACGATAAGAAAAAGAAAGCAAATCCCGCAGAGAAAATTGACAAGCCAAAACGGCCGGCCCGATTCGGCCCCAACCCGACTCATGAAGTCCTTGCAAAGGTCCTGAGCAAAGAGATTCCGCTCCAGATAGAGGCTCACCGTGTCACGGATATCCTGAATGCGTTGCGTCTGGCGGATGAGTTTGGTTTCAAGCTGATTCTGGATAAATGTACCGAGGGTTATCTGGTCGCAGAGGAGATTGCCCGGCGTAAAGCTCCTGTCATTCTCGGGCCTGTCTCAACGTCTTTCGCCGACATGCCCAGATTGGAATACCGTCACCATGATATCCGGAATGCCGCGATCTTATCTGAGAAAGGCATCAAGCTGGCGTTGGGCGTCTCGGGCAGGGACGGTGCAAGCTCGAAATTCATTGCGTTGGCGGCCGCGATGGCAGTAGCGAACGGCATGGACAGAGATATGGCGCTGCGGGCCGTGACCTTGACCCCCGCCGAGATTCTCGGTGTGGCGGATCGAATCGGCAGCTTGGAAGTGGGCAAAGATGCCGACATCGTGATCCTAAGCGGCCATCCGTTGGATACGCTCAGCCAGGTCGAAATGGTTTTGATTGAAGGCAAAACTGTTTTTGAAAGGAAAGACCAACAGTGAAAAAGGGAAGATTTCTGAGCTTTCTGGTTATACTGAGCAGCTCATTTTGTCTGGCGAGTTCCGGCAGCGAGTCGCAGGTCCTCGCGATACGGGCGGGCAAAATCTGGACGTTAACGGACGGCGTCATCACGAACGGCGTTATCATTGTTAATAATGGCAAAATACAAGCCGTCGGCGAAGACGCGGAAGTCCCGGAGGGCGCCAAAGTCCTGGACATGTCGGGCAAGAATGTGATGCCGGGCATGATCGACGCTCATTGCCATATCGGTTTGTCGCTGGATATTCTCGGGGAGATGGATGAGACCGTCGCGGCCGTCGCTGCCGATATGCAGATTCTCGATGCCTTCAATCCGCATGCGGACGACGTCAGGAAAGCCCTTCGCTCCGGAGTGACAACCATCATGCTGGCGCCGGGCTACAGGAATCCCGTCGGCGGTCAGCCCGCCGTGGTGAAGCTGGATACGAGCAAGGCAAACGAATGGGTGCTGAAACGCACGGCCGGCGTCGAATTTTCATTGATGAATCAGGCCCTGATGTTCGACCGCGAGCCGACGTCGCGAGCCGGACTGATAGAGCTGGTCAAAGAGGAACTGGACCAGGCAAAGGCGGAGAAGGGCGACGCGTTCAATCCACGACGTGAAGTCCTCAAACGCGTGGTGGACGCAAACCTGCCGGCTTATATTTGGGCACATAATGTCGATGAGATTGCTTCGGCTATGGCAATCATTGATGAATACAATTTAAATGCGGTTCTCGTTGCGGCAGGGCAGGGCGATGAAGTTGCGGATATGATTGCCAAGCGCAATCTGCCCGTCATATATCCACCGCTGCTTCTTTCCAGCAAGGATAAGGACCTGAAACGTGC
>Ga0307378_10002793_pt1 | contig 26191 bp, 25 predicted proteins | sample UN1MG_FD_202238 | JGI IMG/M metagenome (GOLD analysis project Ga0307378, IMG submission 202238) | Soil microbial communities from Risofladan, Vaasa, Finland - UN-1 | ecosystem: Environmental > Terrestrial > Soil > Coastal area > Acid sulfate soil | place: Finland: Risofladan, Vaasa | collected...
AGCATCTTTATTTTGTCGCTCAATTACCATCGTTCGTATTTCTCTTTACGCTTTACTATTTACGCATCATGCTTAACGCTGTTGCCAGGGCGGCAGCTCCGGCAGGTACGAATCGAATTCCGCGATGAGTTTTTGTTCGTACTCGCCGGCATATTCGCCGTTGATAAATTTATCGAACGCTTCATCGTGGAAACGCTTCCACGATTCGATCTCGTTGCCGGGATTGATTGGATAGAACAACGCATCATTTGCCCCGGCGGCCTTCATGTCACCCGGCGCATCGCCGATCATCAGGACGTGGTTCTTCTCGTATCTGTTCTTCGTGGCATAGCCGAGGTGCTGAGTTTTCGTCCCCATCTCCTGGCCGGCAATGACCGCGACGTATTTGGCGATGTCATGCTCTTGCCATTCGCGTTTGAGAGCTTCATCGGGCGTGCCCGAAACGACAATTACATCCGCTAAGGGCTGGATTTTTTCCAGCGACTCCCGCACATGCGGAAAAGGCGGCATGCCCTTGACAGTTTCCCCGATTGCCCAGTTGACGCGCTCGCTCCATGCAAGTGCGAGCTGAAGCTCTTTTTTTGCATCCGGGTCGGCGGCCTTCTCGATGGCCTGCTTGAGACCGTCGTTACTGAGCAGGCTTTTGGGGTCGTCGATCCATGCGAAGTAGTGCGGGTATTGGGGAACTTCGAATCCTCTGGCCTTTGTCATCGGATGCTCCGGCAGCAGCTCGGCAATGATTCTTTTGGCGGTTTTGTGCCGGTTGGCGCCGCGCGTCTTTGAAAACAGATCCGCGAAGTCCTTACATTCGCGGGCCGCCTGGGCGACCGGCTGCAGGCCGAAGCAGGCGATCAGCCACGGACAAAAACATTCGCGATGCTTGATTCCCATCGTATCGAAAGCACAACCGTCGGAATCTATGCCGACGAAGAATTTGTGTTTGGGTCTGAATTCTTTCAAAGGTTTTGCCGGATCAATATCGGCCATCAATTTCTCTTGTATCGTATTTATTGTTTTTTGTCTGACGCATCACGCAGTACGCAGAACGCATGACGAATCAGACTCCGCTGAAAGCCGAGAATCCGCCGTCGACGGGGACGACTATGCCGGTGACGAATTTCGCCGCGTCGCTCAGCAGCCATATCACGGTTCCGATCAGCTCTTCCGGCCGGCCGAATCTGCCCATCGGCGTGTGGTCGATGATTGTTTTGCCGCGGGCGGTCAGCTCACCGGTTTTCTCGTCGGTCAGCAGGAACCGGTTCTGTTCGGTCAGGAAGAATCCCGGCGCTATCGCGTTGACGCGGACGTCTTTGGAGTAGTTCTGGCAAACGTGCACGGCCAGCCACTGCGTGAAGTTGCTTACCGCCGCCTTGGCCGCCGAATAGCCGGGGATCTTGGTCAGGGGGCTGAATGCGCACATGCTGGAAATATTAAGTATGATGCCGCCGCCGCTTTCGGCCATTTCCTTGCCGAAGACCTGGCTCGGCAGCAAAGTCCCGATGAAGTTCAGGTTGAAAACAAATTGAAGGGCCTCGCTCGGCAAGTCGAAAAAGGACAGGTCCGGCGACGTGGTGGCTTCTTTTTTATTTCCGCCGGCCCCGTTGATAAGGATGTCGATTTTGCCGAACTCGGCGTTGATTTTCTTGTGGGCTGTTTCCAGGCTCGCTTTATCCAGCACGTTGCACTTTACGGCGATAGCCCGGCCGCCGTCGGAGTTGATCTTCTCGGCAACTTTTGCCGCCGCGGCTTCAATTAAATCCAGCACGGCAACTTTCGCCCCGCCCTCGGCCAGCGCCGTCGCCATCGTCCCGCAGAGCACGCCGCCGCCCCCGGTAATTACGATTGTCTTGTCTTTCAAGTCGAATAAATCACTCATTATACCTTCCTTCTTGCTTAAATATGCTTCCTTAAAACAAATTCACTCAAATCTTGATAAAATCACACAATTGGGGCAGAATATACAACGATTCGATTGATAATTCAATAGTTTTTAAGCCCGTGTAAGCGGCCGGCCCGACACTTTTGAGGAATAACGTATGGCAAACTATATGATATCACGTTTTGACGAGATTGACGCGGTTAAGTGTCCCTGCGGCTTTGCCAAAAGGGCGTTTGCAGGCCCGGACAATTCCACCGCCACAATGCACATCGTCGATATCCGGGAGGACTCGCGGGTGCATTACCATAAAAAACTGACCGAAATCTACCTCGTGTTCGAAGGCTCCGGCCGGATGGAGCTCGACGGCGAGAAAATACCGGTGATGCCCTTTACCGCCATCTTCATCAAGCCCGGCTGCCGCCATCGCGCCGTCGGAAAAATGCGAATAATAAATGTCTGTATCCCACCTTTTGACGCAAAAGACGAGTGGTTTGATTAGCACAAGCTGCTTCTTAATGGTATAATACAAAGATGATCAGACTTCAGAAAGATCGAACCAGACTAAGGAAACTAAGCGACGAGGACGATAACTTTGTGGATGCGTCGCCCGCGGAGCGACTGGGCATGATTTGGGAGCTGACCGCTGAACTATGGTCTTTGAGAGGGCATGACTGTGCTCAACAGCGATTACAAAGACATGTTGCAAGTCTTGGATTCGCAACGACTTCAAAGAGTCGCTCGAGTTGTTCAACAAGCACAAAGTTGAATACCTCATCTTCGGCGGTTACGCCTCAGCCTTTCACGGCGCCCCGTGCCTTACAATGAAGCGATTTCGTTAGCGTTTGTCGTTATCTTGTTTCGAGTCCTCCTCGAATAGTGTAGGGATTGCTTTCTTCAGGTGTTTTTCAAGAAAGACCCATAGTCTAATCACTTTATCAAAGTCCGGATCTCCGTGAAAGGACGAACCTATCATAGTATTCATATTCTGCTTGGTACGTGACACCGGATACGCGCTGGTAATCAGCCCAAAGACCGCCTCCGCCGCCACGATACTCAAAGCAGTTTTTCGCACTTCCAACCATCATACTGACATCCTTTTTGCTTGACAGGCTCGTAGTCCTTTTGACTAATCAAAAGGACTACGAGCCTTGTTGCAATCGGAAGGATTGGGGATTGGTATTTAGTAGGTATGTGGAATCACGGGCCCGGCGAGTGGAAAATTCTTCGTGACAAAAAGTTCCTTGGCCCGAGAGTGATACTGAATTCTGAATCGCTCGCTTTTATTTCCGTCTGGGTTTTTTTAAGGCTTTCCATTCAGGAAAATTGTTGCAATAGCGGGTAATAAGAATTATCCCTGGATTAGGGTCAGTTTTGAGAAAATCGAAAATGTTGCCAGAAAAATCGTAGAACAAACCAAAGCTCAAGCGGTGGTTCTTTTCGGCTCGCACGCTCGAAACCAGGCCTCAATGAACAGCGACGTTGACCTGCTGGTGATTGCCGAAAGCGACCCTCCAAGACATAAACGCAGCCGGCAACTGCACCTCATGTTCAAACCGTATCCTTTTCCGATGGATATTCTGGTCTACACTCCCAGGGAAGTGGAGACAGAGCGGGAATTCGAGTTCTCGTTCATCTCCAGAGTATTGCGAGAGGGCAAGAGACTGTATGGACAAACAGTCTGAACATGCCGGAAGATGGATTAGCAAGATGGCAGGGTGAGATGAAATCGCACCAATCATGTCTGCCGCCATCGCGCTGTTTGAAAGATGCGAATCGTAAACGTCTGTATCCCCCCCTTCGACCCCGAAGATGAATGGTTCGATTAAGGCACATGTAAAGCCATGTCTGCCTGCCAGGTATCCTATCACCAAATGAAATCAGTACATCCCCCGATCTCTGTACAAAAGAGCCTGACTTCTTGATTAAGTTCGTATCCACTATGGCCGATTAAGCTTTATGAAAGCCCAGATTCGTCCTCTTTGATCCTTTTGGCTCATTGTCAATTCGACAAGCCATCACAAATCAAATTGCGGGGGGGCAAGATCATGAGCGATAGAATGGCCTGGAGAAGATTACTGGTTGAGAAGAGATTCCGTGTTTAAGAGGCCGGAGCCAAGGATTTTATTGTGGTCTTTTACCGATTTCCTAACATTTCATCGGAGTATAAAAAGCAGTAGGGAGCGATGAAATCGCACCAATTATGTCGGAATCCGGCAAATAATGCGAAATATCGCACTCTATGATGAGAAGGTATTGACAAATCCTTATTGTTAGTTTAATATTGCTCTGAGAATAATAGGAAATCTTAGGTTGGAGATGTGATGAAGATTTTGACGATTGTACTGCTTTTTTTAATAGCGATGATGATGGGATGTTCGAATTCAGATAACCAAGCATTGTCCTTATGGAATGAGCGGCAGATGGATGACGATCAAAGAATATATGGAAGCCCCTATGAAGGCCAAGACCAATGGCAGAGCGTTTGGCTGCCTACTCCTTATTGAAATTAAGCCCTAATTTTATCTTGCGGTTTGTGACGAACACAGCATCAGACACCACCCCCAACCCACGAATCAACACCGGCTTATCAGAATTCTCATACATTCCGTGCTACACGCAATACGAACTGCCATCCAGTGAGGAGTCACGGAGATTTTTTTGGATTTCACTTGATACCCAACATCTAATTTAGTATAATGTACACCAAACATACGTGTTTCGTATATCGTATGTCATAAGGCGGATGGAAGAAAACAGAGAAGGGTTGGGCAAGTAGTAAATCGTAAACCTGTGCCGGCGAAAGCAGGTATTGTAATCTTGTGCCCGCGAAAGCGGGTATAGTAAATCCGGAGTTTCTCCGGCCGGTCTATTTGAAAAAACAAAGCCAATTTGCCGGGGGCTAAAAATGATGCAAAGTCAATATTTACATAGGATTATGAAGATTTTACGCTCCGTAAGAGCCCAAAAAACAAAGCCAAAACAAACCCAATCAAAGCCAATTGAAGGGGGCCGAATGACAGCTCTCAAAGTATGATTAACAGAGTACGATTTGAAAAAACAAAGCCAATTTGCGGTGAGGCAAATGGACGTAAATGCTTATAAAAAGGTGGATTATGAAAATTTATGCATTTTCCGGCTGCGAAAAAACAAACCCAATCCGTCAGGCCACTCGATGTCGGTGTGGAATTGCCGGACTGATCAAAGCCAATTTCAAGCGCGACGAGGATTTTTCTGCTTATTACACAAGAGATTGCCACGGCCCTTTGGGCCTCGCAATGACATTTTGTGGAGGTTTTATATAAAGCGCGGCCGAGAAGAGGGAAATTGTTCGTCGCGTCTGCTATTTAACCGGATTAAGGCTATTTACAAACCAGTCAGCGATCGGTATTATAATCGGCATATATGCCGATGTAGCTCAATGGTAGAGCACAGCTTTCGTAAAGCTGAGGTTGAGGGTTCGACTCCCTCCATCGGCTTTATTGAAGCAGTATTGATATTTATTCTTAGTTTTCATATGTCTTTAGGCGACACATCTGCAGAAGCTGAAGAAATCCTGTGCCGGTTGTATCGGAATATGACGATAGCACAAAAAGCACAGCGTTTATTCAGTGCCTATCGCATGGGAAAAATGCTGAGTATGGCCGGTATTCGCATGAATCATCCTGATGCCACCGAGGAGCAAGTTTGGCATCTTTGGGCCAGGCGCCACCTCGGCGATGAGCTTTACGAAAGGGTTTATCAGGGAAGAAATGGAAACGATACAGAATAGTCAGAGGTTGGTTATGGGCAATGTTGATAATGCGGCAGCGATGTTTAAAGAAGGTTTTTCGTGTTCGCAGGCGGTGCTCGGAACTTATTGCGAGCGGTACGGGCTGGATAAGAAGCAGGCCTGTAAGATTGGCAGCGGTTTCGGCGGCGGGATGCACATAGACCAGGCCTGCGGGGCGGTGACGGGCGCGTTTATGGTCATCGGATTAAAATACGGCAGGACCAGAGCGGATGATGTCGAAGCCAAGATGAAAACGGCCAGGTCAGTGGTGGAATTTGCGAAAAAGTTTAAGGCACGCCACGGTTCTGTCGGTTGCACGGAGCTTCTCGGCTGTAATATCAGCACTCTGGAAGGTTTTGAAGAGGCGAAGAAGAAAGATTTATTTAAACAGGTCTGCCCAAAATACGTGATATCGGCAGCAGAGATTTTAGATGAGATGCTTTGATGCCTGAGCCGCTCAGCAAAAAATCCGTAAAACTAAAACAGATCCTGGAAGAGCTGGGTAAAGTCGTCGTTGCCTATTCGGGCGGGGTGGACAGTACGTTTCTGCTCAGTTCGGCGGTCGATACGCTTGGGGCGGATAACGTCCTGGCTTACATGAGTGTGGGGCCGTCCGAGCCCGGCAATCTATTTGAAAGGGCGGTCAAATTTGCCAAGAGCATCGGCGTGGAGTTTCAGACAGTCGATGCCGATGAGCTGACCGATCCGAATTTCACCGCCAACAAGGCCGACCGCTGCTTCCATTGCAAGTCGCATCTGTGCAAAATTTTGCTGGACGTCGCTCGGCAGCGCGGTTTCGATAATGTGATATTCGGCACGAATTTCGACGACCTCGACGATTTTCGGCCGGGCAACCGCGCTCTCAAGACCTTCGGTATCCGCTCGCCATTAGCCGAGGCGAAGCTTACTAAGGACGATATCCGCAACCTCAGCCGAGAAATGAATCTGCCGACAGCCGAACAGCCCGCTTCACCGTGCCTGGCCTCGAGAATCGTCTACGGGCTGGAGGTTACCGAGAAGCGGCTGGGGCAGATTGACGAGGCGGAGAATTTCTTGAGAGGGCTGGGTCTCGTCGAATTTCGCGTTCGCCATCACGATACGGTCGCCCGGATCGAAGTGAATCCGAAGGATATCGAGAAGGTAACGACCGAGCCGGCCCGTTCGCAGATCGTCGAAAAGTTAAAGTCGCTCGGTTTTAAGTTCGTAACCGTTGATTTGCAGGGTTTCCGCTCCGGCGCACTCAACGAGGCGCTCTCGGAGCAGCAGAAGCGAAAAAATCTATAATTACACAAGCTAATGGATGTATCGTCATTGCGAGGCCTGTCTTGTAGGCTGTGGCAATCTCATTCGTTACGCTGTAAATAAATGAGCGCAAAACAATTTTATGTTTACATAATGACAAATAAAACAAGTACCGTTCTATACACAGGAATAACCAACAACCTTAGAAGGCGAGTATATGAACATAAACAAAAACTTGTAGAAGGCTTTACAAAAAAATACAATGTCGTAAGACTTGTTTACTACGAGGTGTTTAGTGATTGCTATAGTGCCATCCAGAGAGAAAAACAAATCAAAGACGGGCCTCGCAGGAAAAAGGAGGAACTGATAAATAGTATAAATAAAGATTGGCAAGATCTTTACGAAGACCTTTGAGATTGCCACGTCCTGATAAAAGAAATCAGGACTCGCAATGACAACGACGCGCGAATTGTCATTGCGAGGCCTGTCTTGTAGGTCGCGTCAATCTTATTCGTTACGGCTTGGATTGTTGTGCAGGCCATTCCGGCAGCGTCGCTTTGTTTGTGATGATAATGGTTAATTAAGGACATGATATGGTAGACAGAAATAAATTCAAACTGATGAAGACATTTTTTTCATTGGCAATTTTTCTGGGTTTGTGGACATTCTTTGGTTTGTGCTGCGCCAATGCAGCCGGCGCTGGAGCAGACGAATTTGAGCTGCGTATCATGACATTCAACATTCGCTACGGCAGCGCCAATGACGGCGAGAACCATTGGAAGAACCGGAAAGAAATGGTCTGCGACGTTATCCGCAATCACCCGAGCGACGTGGTGGGCCTGCAGGAGGCGCTGCGTTTTCAGATGGACTCGATTCGCGAAGCCCTGCCCGTGTACGGCGAGATCGGCGTCGCTCGCGAGGACGGCAATAACGAAGGCGAGTACTCCTCCATCCTCTATCGCACGGACCGCTTCGGCGTCGGCGAGTCGGGGACATTCTGGTTCTCCGATACGCCTGAGGTTGCCGGCTCGAACACATGGGGCAACGCCTGTGTCCGAATCTGCTCCTGGGCCAGGCTCATTGAAACCAAGACGGGCAAAGCGTTCTATATTTTCAACCTCCACCTGGACCACGTCTCGCAGCCTTCCAGGGAAAAAAGTGCCGTCCTGCTGGCCGAACGCATCCGGAACAGAAGGTATAAAGATCCTTTCGTGGTGACGGGCGATTTTAACACGGGTGAGAACAATCCGGTGATAACGTATCTCAAGGGCCAGATCGCTGTCGAGGGCCCCGGCGGGAGTAAAGCGAAAACACCGGTTCGGATGGTAGATACGTTTCGCGTCCTGCATCCGGACGTTAAGGATGTAAGAACCGCACACGGATTCAAGGGGACGAGGCAGGGCAATAAAATCGACTACGTGTTTGTGCCGCCGGGGGCGAAAGTTCTCGAAGCACAGATTCTGTACGACAACACTGACGGCCGCTATCCTTCCGACCATTACCCTGTTGATGCCAGGTTTCGTCTGCCCGTAACCGGCGCTCGCTGAGCGTACCGACGGCCGGATTATTCCGGAGCATGAAATGTGATATAGGTATCTATGCTATCTGAGACTTGAGACTACGAATCCGAGTTGTCAGCGGACCATCCTGATTCCCGTTTGTGCCTCGAACAGGTTGCGATAGCTGGCCGGATGGTATAGTTTGAAATCGATTGCACGGATGTACTCTTCGGGCCCGCAGTGGCGAACGTTGTCGATCAGCGAAGAAATCTGCTTTTGCGAGCGAAACGCGGCGATCGCCTGGAGCTTGTTCTCAAGATACGATATGGGAGTACGCATTCGCAGCGTCGGCGGTTCGGCGAAGTCACAATAGACGGCATAGGTGTTCACATAAGGCACTTTGTCCAGATGCTCGCCCAGCTCCGGCCAGATATTGCCCGCGGAGTGGAACAAGCTGATTAGAAACTCGTCGTAAATGATACGATGGTCGGGATGCAAATCATTCCAGGTCGGCAGGAAACACTGCGTCGGCTGTATTTTTCGCAGATGATGCGTGAAAGCATTCTGCAGGCCGGTAAAACCGCTGATGGTCACGGGATCGTCAGGATTTGCGGGGCGCCGGCCGCGATGATTACTGAGCTGGCAGTCCGGGAAGCCGAGCCAGATGATATTCTTCTTCGGCACGCCCAGGCTTTGGTAACATTCGAAACTCTCGTTGCGCCGTATCTCGGCGATGCTGTCCTTCTCGTCAAGGCTGCAATAGCCCATGCTGCCGTCGGTAACGATGAGGATATGGACGGGGACATTTTCCCGCCTGGCGAGCTGGATGAGAAGGCCCGCTCCCAGAACCGCATCGTCATCGTGTGGGCTTATCATCAGGAGCCGCTCTTTTTTACCTTGCCAGTGTCGCGAAACATCGGCAAGCTTCGAGCCGGTCCTTCGTTCGTTTCCGACCAGGCGTACAAATTCGAAATTTTCTTGCATTCGTCTGAACTCACAGTTAGATTTGAAAGTTAACCATACGAAGCAGGGCAACAACTGGCTATTAATTTCTCAAACAAGGATGTAACAAGGATGGATATTATAGGCAGCTTTAGGGAAAAAGCAAGAGGGAAAAATCTTTCGGTTGTTTTGCCGGAGGGCAGAGACGAGCGAATCATTCGGGCCGCGCGGAGACTTAAGGATGAAGATATTGCCCGGCCGATTGTGCTCGGAAAACCCGAACAGATCGAAGCGGCGATAGAAAAAGCCGGTGTCACTCTCGACGGCATCGAGATTATCGATCCGAAAGAAAACGATAGACTCGATTTTTATGCGGAAAGGTACAGCGACCAGAGGGAAGGAATCTCCGTCGAAGTAGCAAGACACATCGTCGTAAAGCCCTTGTTCTATGGGGGCATGATGGTGGCGTGCGGCGATGCAGATACGGCCGTGGGCGGCGTTGCCAGCGCGACCACAACTCTGATTCAGGCGGGTGTCTTAACCGTCGGATTGGTCCCCGGCATTGAAACTCCGTCCAGCTACTTTCTAATGGTGATTCCGAGCTTCCTCGGCGAAAAGGACAAGGCCTTTATTTATGCCGACTGTGCCGTCAATGTCGATCCGACCGCCGGGCAATTAGCGGATATTGCCCTGGCTTCTGCTATAAGTGCGAGAAGACTCCTTGGCCAGGAACCCCGGGTTGCTCTGCTGTCATTCTCCACGAAGGGCAGCGGTGCCGGTGCGAGTGTTGACAAAGTCAGGGAGGCTCTGAGAATAGCGAGGCAGCGTGAGCCCGGCCTGGCTATCGACGGGGAATTTCAGGCCGACTCTGCAATCGTACCCAGAGTGGCCGCAAAGAAAATCAAAGATGAAAGTGCCGTCGCGGGAAAGGCCAATGTTATAATTTTCCCCGACCTGAACTCGGGAAACATCGCCTATAAGCTAACGCAGTACATGGCCGACGCCCAGGCCATCGGGCCGTTCCTGCAGGGATTTACTAAACCCATCACGGACCTTTCGAGAGGCGCCACCGTAGATGACATAGTTGCCACAGTGGTACTGACTCTGGGACAACTGCTGTAAAGTACAAATCTCGTATGAGGTAAATGCAGACCACATTTGAAAGGACAATAAAGACAATGAAAGTGCTTGTTATCAATGCAGGTAGCTCCTCAGTCAAGTATCATTTATACCGGATGCCACAGGCGGAAGTTCTCGCTATGGGATTTGTTGAAAGAATCGGAGAAGAGACCTCCGAGCTTTCCCACTTTTTTCACGGCAAAACCTACACAGTGCCGACAAAGATCGAAGACGTCGAAAAGGCAATGGAACTCATACTCCAGACGCTTGTCAACAAGGAAGTGGGAGTTTTGCATCACATATCCGAGATTAGCGCCGTTGGCCACAGGGTCGTCCACGGAGGCGAAGAGTTTACCGGCTCCGTAGTCATCGACGAAGATGTCATTGCCTCAATCGAAAAATTTGCGGACCTTGCTCCCTTGCATAATCCCCCGAACCTTGCAGGCATTCTGGCCGCCCAGCACAATCTCCCTGATACAAAACAGGTTGCCTGCTTCGACACCGCATTTCATGCGACTATTCCAAAAGTCGCCTACATGTACGCCCTGCCGTATGAACTTTATGAGAAGTACGGCATCCGAAGATACGGCTTCCACGGAATCTCCCACAGGTACGTTGCCAGGCGTGCCGCCGCTATCATGGGCAGGGAAAAATACGATATCAATGCCATTACCTGTCATCTCGGCAACGGCTGCTCCATTACCGCCGTGAAAAACGGCAGGTCGATTGACACCTCGATGGGACTGACACCATTGGAAGGCGTGCCGATGGGAACACGGTCGGGCGATCTTGACCCTGCGATTCTCTTTTATCTCGCCGATAAAGGCTACGATGCGGAAGCTTTAAAAAGACTTTGCAACACAAAGAGCGGCCTGCTCGGCATATCGGGGGTCTCGAATGATGTGAGGAACCTCGAAGAATTAGCAGTAAAAGGCCATGCCCGGGCGCAACTTGCAATCGATGTTTTCTGCTATCGCATAAAGAAGTACATCGGCGCGTATGCCGCCGTTCTGGATACCGTCGATGCGGTGGTCTTCACCGGCGGCATCGGGGAAAATGCCGTTTCCCTGCGTGAGAAAATATGCAACGCCGTGACCCAGATAGGCGTGCAGCTTGACTACGCGGCAAATAAAACCGCAATCGCAAAAGAGGCTCAGATAAGTACCAAAGACAGTGAAATCAAAGTTTTCGTCATTCCCACAAATGAACAAGCTGCCATTGCCAATGACACTTACGAGCTTGCGAGGAAGCGAACCTCCGTACGCGGTGGATTACTTTGACTTGCCTCGTTGTTCCGTGTGCCGGGCGAGGGCGGCGGCACCGATTATGCCGGCGTCTTCTCCGAGCGTGGCAAAACATATTTCCACAGTTTCCTTCTTCAAGGCCCAGATATGCTCGTCAAAGAAATCCTTAATACGGTTCAATAATACATCGCCCGCGGCGATCATTCCGCCCGCAAAAACGATACGCTTGGGCTCGGTGTTATGCAGCATGTTTATACACGTAATCGCGAGTGCCTTTGCCGTTCCGTCGGTGATTTCTTTGGCCAGCTTGTCCCCGGCGGCTAAATGTTCATAAACATCCTTGCTGGTTATTTTGCCCTTTTCGTCGAGCACTTCCTGAAGGCTGGATTCGGCTCCTGCTTCAAGGCCCTCTGTCGCCCTCCTTGCCGTCGAATCGGCCGATGCGTACGCTTCGACACAGCCCTTCTGGCCACAGTTACATGGCCTGCCGTCCGGGTATATGATCATGTGTCCCAATTCGGCGGCGTTTTCGTCGCATCCGTGCAGCAGTTCGCCGTTGCTGACAATTCCGCCGCCGATGCCTGTGCCGAGTGTAAAAAAGACCATATCTTTTACACCCTTGCCGGCCCCGACGGCATGTTCGCCCCAGCAGGCTACGTTTGCGTCGTTATCAAAGACGACCGGCGCTCCGAGCCTTTCGTTGAGCATTTGGCAGATAGGAACGTCTTTGAATTTCGGCATGTTGGTGGTGCTTATCAGGATGCCCTCGCTGTATTTGGCGGGTCCGGGTGTTCCTATTCCGACCGCGACAACGTCCTGCATTGACAAATCGCCATCAGCTAAAAGTTCCTTAACGGTCTGTGCCATCTTGTCAATAACTACCTCAGGCCCCATATCCGCTTCGGTCCTCACGGATGTTTTGCAGATAAGCTCCAGCTTGGAATCGAACAGGCCTATTTTGATGTTCGTGCCCCCTAAATCGATACCGATGAACGCCTCTCTTCTTTTCTCAGCGCTAGTTCCCATAGTCTTTCTCGAAGTGTCTGCCACGTCTATTGTCTCCTCAATTCTGTCAAAATCCTGCGTCTGATAGCCGCTCTAATTGTGGTGTTGATAGCGGGATTTCTGCAAAGAGCGGAAAGTGGTCTGAAACCTTAATGTGGTCAAATGGTGGTGGATTACCCTGTGCCATGAGCTTCGTGAATATCGGATTCAGAGCTATATACTGCGGGCCCGCGAAGATATAGTCACAGGTTAATGTCGGCTTAGCATCGCGCCCATACCCGCTCCCCTTGGTTCCGTGGCCTTTGTTAGGGTGGAGATCGACGAAATTCGCTCTTGACATATGTGCGTGTTCCGCTGATTCGGGAGTGAAGTTGAAGTCGCCGCACAGAATCCAGATGGGGGGTAGTCGGTCAAAGTCCTCCCCTGGTTCAGGCTCACGTTTCTCACCTCGGAAACGATATCCACTCCTCCTCCAATCATTGTACCGGGAGACAATGCCGTTTAGAACGGTATCAAGTTGCGCCAACCGGACTCTTCCACCTTCTTGGTCGATCTCGGGGACCCCTTCTCTCTCCCCGGTCAATGTCGTCAGATGAAGATTTACCACAAAGATGTCGAGTGGCTTTTTCACTTTTCTTATCGCAAGATACGACTCCTGAATTGCGAAGTGTGCGACTGTCGCTGCTCTGGGTTCGGTGTCACGGTCCCCGAAATATAGCCCTGACATAAGAATAACTTCTTCTATGTGGCAGTTGCCGTCGGATTCAGCCTCCATGTCTGGGAGTTCCCAAACGGGAAAGTGTGGTAAATTTTCGCGCCAAAGGATTGCAGTTCCTTGCCCAAAATATGACCCTTTCGGCCAATTCCCTTTTTCTCGGACTTTTCTCCACTTGCTTACATAGGGATGGCGTTCGGTGTCAACTAAGATAAAAGAATTTTGAACATACCCTTCTATCGGATCGATTATGTTTCTGACAGATTCGCCCGGTTTATTGTATTGTACGATTTCCTGCAGAGTTATGAGATCCGGCTCAGTCCTTGGGTCTTTGATTAGGTCCTTAAGTGATTTGTTTAGTTTGTTTCGAAATATCGTCTTTGCGCGTTGATTCTTTGTCTCGAGAAATTTGGCACCTGCGACGTTCCAATTTAATACATTAATTTGCATTTTCAGGCCTCCGCTATTCGATTTTTCATAATGTATCCTCAAAAATATCCTCTTTTTTCCCAGGCTACGGGGGACTTATGGGCAAGTTAATCAATTCGTGTCCTTTTGGTTTGATTTCGAAAGGAATCTCACGATAATCTCGAAGCTCTTCACGGAGTTTCAGTAGAGATTCCGGTTCCGGAGAGAAAATAAGAACGCCACCACCGCCACCCGCTCCAAGGGGAAACGACTCACATCCTTGAGCGTTAGCACGTTTCGTCATTTCTTCTGCACCGGCCATATAATCGGAACAAAGGTTAGTGCGGATTTCACGATACATCCGTACCGAATCAACAACCTGGTCCCACACGCGCAGCCGGAGCCCCTCACGGAACATGTACGCAATGTTTAGTTTTTTTGCGTGTAACTTGTATCCCTCTTCTGTTGCCAAAGCATTACACCAAACAGAGTTGACATCCGTGCTGGCACGCGTTTTTCCCGTATGAAAGACAGCCATCCGCTGCTCTAACTCTCCGTAATCCTTGGCGGAGATGATTTCTGTGCGGATTGAGTCACCGTAGTTGGTTCCCGCCTTATTTGGAATTCCCCAGGGAAACCAAATATAGTCCGTTATTCCTCCGAAAACAACATTCGATTGCTCTTGGGTGCCGGTAATACTGACCCCGAGGTCCTGCTCCATTCGAGACGCCAATGAAACAAGTTGGATGGGGCTGAGCGGTCGATTCGCTAATTCATTTGCGAGGATACAGACGCCAGTTGTAGCAGTCGCTGACCCACCGAGCCCGGCCGACTGCGTACCCTCGCGCAGATTCTGTAAGACAAACATAACTCCGACAAGTCCAAATAGATCAAGTATCTTCAGCAGCCAATTGTCTTTCGTAGGTGGCACGGCGCCTGGCTTGGCCTCCACTTCAAATCTATAGTCCTTAGATTTGACGCCGATGCGATCAGGATCGAATGGACGAGCTTCAATCTCTGTTCCCGTATCTATGGTAATGCCAACGGTCCGCGGAAGTTGGCGCGACCACTCTGCTGTGGGGTCTTTTTGAATGTCAGTCGGCATAACCGGCATAGACCAAAGTGCTTGCTGAAATTCCCGTAAGTCTAAACTAGATCCAGGACCATCGATTCTGTTATATGCAATGACACTCGGTAAGGCATCGCGTTTTGAGGCCGCTTCTAATCGGTCATGAAGTTGGATACGCATATTAATACTCCTTACTCTATTGTATAGTCGAGAACATTTTCGTATGAAGACTTTAAATCATAATGACATTGAAAAAATGTAAAGAATCCAGCGTATTGTGTCAAACAAAAAACTACTGTTAGTTGCAGAAGATAAAACCGGCGGCTCTTTGACACAGCTATCTGCAACTTTCTATGTGCAACAATGATCTCCGCCCATATAGCCACTAAAATCCTTTTCCACGCCAAACCGAATTGGTAATTTGCTCACTCGTGCCGCGAACGATTCGCCGTTTAACCACTCCTTACCGCCCAGGAGTCAATCCGGATAGCCGTCCGGGTGCTCATTGTGCCATTGCCATGCGGTGGACACCATTTCTTCCAACTGAGGCTTTTCAGTTCTCCAGCCGAGTTCGTTCCTGGCCTTTGTAGCGTCGGCGGCCAATCTTGGCGCATCGCCGGGGCGACGGCTCACTTCAGTCACCTTAAAATCCTCACCTGAAACCTTTTTAACTGTTTCGATGACCTCTCTGACCGAATGGCCCTTTTCGTTTCCCAGGTTGCAGATCAGCTCACGGCCTTGATCCAGCCAATCCAATGCCAACAGATGCGCCCTGCATAAATCGTCGATATGGATATAGTCACGGATACAGGTCCCGTCTGGTGTATCGTAGTCGGTTCCGTAAATTTTAATATCGCCACGTTTTCCCATGGCCGCCTGGATGGTCAGCGGAATCAAATGGGATTCTGGTCGATGGTCCTCACCCAGGGTGGCATTGTTGCCGGCGCCGCATGTGTTGAAATATCTCAGCGAGGCAAAAGCAAGTTTTCCGGACCGGCTTTGGTAGTGACACATCCTTTCAACCGCCAGTTTCGTTTGGCCGTAAGGGTTGATTGGCTCGGTCGGCGAATCCTCGGTAATCGGCATTTCTTCGGGGATGCCGTAAACGGCTGCCGTGCTGCTGAACACAAACTTCTCCACGCCGACAGTTTCCATTGCCGAGAGCAGGTTTTCCGTACAGCAGAGATTATTGCGGTAAAATTTGAGCGGCATCTGAACCGATTCGCCAACCTCTATAAATGCGGCAAAGTGCATTACCGCTTCTATGCTGTATTTTTCAAGCGTCTCGACAAGCAGCCGGCCGTCTGCTAAATCACCTTCGACAAATTCCGCGTTTCCTATCGCCGATTTATGGCCCTTGCTGAGATTGTCAATAACGACCGGTTCGTGTCCCTCAGCCGCCAATTTATCCGTCATGTTGCTGCCGATGTATCCTGCTCCGCCGCAAACCAGCACTCTCATGTTTGGTTCTCCATCATCTGTAACCGGTGGCTTGTTCGCCGTACGATTCGTGTTTCAATCCGCTTCAAAATCTCCGCTTCAAGTCGTGAATCCCTGTCCAGGTCGATCCAGGCTATCTCTTTCTTCTGCTCGGGATTCAGTTTCAGTCTCTGCAATGATGGGCTGCTTAGCGAGAACATCCCATAGACCCTGGCACTGCTGCTGACCTGGCGCTCGGGCAGCGACAGCCTTTGTGCCTGCACTTCGCAGCCGATGCATAGCTGCTCATCTTGTTGGCTTATGTCTAATGTCACGGTCCTGCGGATAGTGTGAAGGTTTGCCGCAAGGGTATTGTCGGCCCCGACATTATCGCTGCGCCAGAATTCGAAGAATTGCGCCCCCGGCAGCGGTCTGGTTCGTATCAAACCGCTTTGAGCATCGGCTTTCTCGATCGTAAAGTACATCCTGGCCAGCACGTCCTCGGCGACCTCCATCAAATCGGCCGTGCCGATACCCTGGTCCAGCTCGACATAAAGATCGCTGCCCTGCACCTTCACCCTTGGCGGAGCCAAATTCTGCTGCGCACAACCTGCCGCCATGAGTGCGCACGTCATAAGTGTATACTTGCACAAGCGATATGTGCTGCTGCGTTCTTGTTTTTTTTCGTTCTTCTGCATTTACTTATCCGTAAGCTTAGCCTAAAATTGCACTAATGTCAATGAGGTACATTTGCCGGCCGTTGCCGGCGTGGGGCGAGTCAATGACGACGCTTTGGCCGTCGGGACTGAATCGCGGGTGCGTGTCGCAGCGACATTCGCCTTTATACTCCGGCGGCAGATAAAAATGCCCGAGCGGCACCGTTTCGCCGGTCGCTACGTTGTAAAGATAGACGTTTTGCTTTCGCTCTTTGTCCGGATAGGCATCGTTTAGGATCCACTTATTGCCGGGAAGGTAGGTGCAGTGGCCGTTTCTTGTCATTATGTCTTTGCCGACTACCTCAACTTTTTCCGTGCCGTCCTCGTAGAGATAGAATGCGTTGCCGTGCGAAGGGTGCCATGCCCAGGCTAAAATATGCCCCGGATCGCGCCAGATGAAATGCGATGTTTTGCCGTGAGGATCGACGATGTGAATATCCGTTCCATCGGAATTGGCGGTGAGCATTCTCGTGCCGAAACTGCGCAGGCCCGCTGCCCGCCAGCGATGCAGGAAGATGAATCGAGAGCCGTCCGTATTGAACAGCAGGTGGTTGAAGTAGTGCTTGGCATCCTTTGGATTGCCGGGGATTTGGCCGAATCTGGCTATGTCGGCAAGGGAGATTATCAATTCCCGGCTGCCCGTATCAAGATCGACCCGGAAAATACCGGAATCCTTCGGAGCCGCGGTGTCTTTATGCGGGTCGGGCAGCCCGGCGTAGCCGTACCCGGGTCGCATGTCCTGGACCCGCCGGAAATCCGGCGCCACGGCGGTCCGGCCATTGCGGCTGATAGTATAAATCGGATACGGCAGAGTTCGTTTCCTGCCGCTTTGAACATTAAGGATGTGGCATACGAACCGGTCGTCCTGCCGGTCGTTGAAGATAATCTCGTCTTTCGAGCCGGGCCGCCACTGGAGCATACAGCCCTGCTGCCAGCACCAGGCGCTGCTTTGGCCGAGCTCGGTCCACCGGTCGCCGTTTTTCAGATCGACCATCCCGATTTTGATGATATCATCGGCTTTCGGGCTACGATGCTTGAAGTCAACCTCCATCCCGAGCGCGTACCTGCCGGCCGGGTCGAACTGCAGTTTGTCGTAGTAGCTGAACCAGTGGAATTTCGGACCGCGTGTAATAGCCATGACCGGAGGCAGGCTCTGCAATTTCGATTTCCGATTTTCGATTGTCGATTCGGTTGAGCCACCCAACACTGAGCCGACCAGGCCCGTCAATCCGAGCGAACCAATGGCCGTCCCTCGCATGAATTCTCGACGATTGAGTTCAATATTGTTCATGTTGAACAATTCTATTGGCTGACAGCTTGAATGCAAGCGCCAATTGTTCCCGTTTGGCAGGTGAAGCGAGCAGCGCCAATTCGGGTGAGAAAGCATTCGACTTGCCAATTTATCAGCCGTTTTTTCTTGTGGATTGCTATCTAAAGGATAGGCTGTTCTAATGCCGATGATGATAGTATCGCCATTGCCGAGCGCGTTTGGCGAACAGGAAGTTATCTTCGGTGCCCCTTTTCATGGGTTGAAGAGTTATGAGTAATTAGAAATGCCCTCGATGCAGAGACAATCTGTTGGCGAAAAATTGCTGGCTTTACCCCTGGGGCGGGATGTCAAAAACTTCCTTGGTTATCTGACTGTCGAGGCCGGTCTGTCCGAGAACACCGTTCTGGCCTACGGCCGGGACCTTAAGAGCTTTCTGGAACACTGTAAATCCAACAATATCAAGCACCTGTTGCAAATCAAGCCGACAATAATTCAGGACTATCTTCGAATCCTTACTCAGGACCAAAAAGGCGAAAGTTCGATTAAGCGGGCGCTTGTGGCTATCAGGATGTTCCTGCGATACGCCAAACTTATGGGTCTTGTCGAAGATGACTTTACGGCAATCCTCGAAAGCCCGAAAATCTGGCAGAGATTGCCCAATATTTGCAGCAAGCAGCAGGTTGTAGATCTGCTGAATGCCCCGAGTCCTGACGAGCCGTTCTATCTCCGCGACAAAGCGATGCTTGAGTTGCTATATGCAACCGGAATACGGGCCAGCGAGCTTGCAGGCCTGAGGATTCCGGACCTAAATCTTGATATTGGCTACCTGCGATGCCTCGGCAAAGGCAACAGAGAGCGTGTTGTCCCGGTCGGCAAAGTTGCCATCGAAGCGACAGTTGAATACCTGGCGAAGCTCCGGCCGGGGCTGGCCAAACCTCTTAGTGACAATTTTCTGCTGCTTTCCCGAACAGGCCGGCCTATGAGTCGTATTGAAGTTTGGAGATTGGTAAAGAAATACGCGATGCGGGCAGGGATGCCCAGAAATTTAACCGCGCATACGTTGAGGCACTGCTTCGCAACGCACCTTCTTGCAGGAGGAGCGGATCTTCGAAGCATACAGGAGATGCTCGGGCACGTGGATATCGCGACGACGCAGATTTATACACACGTTGATCAGGAAAGGCTAAGAGAGATTCATAGAAAATACCACCCAAGACCGTAGGAAAATTGTCTATTTTCTATTACTCGCAATAAAATTGGTTGACTAAAAAAGTTTTCAATATTAATATACAGTAACTAACGGACAGAAACATCGCAAAACAGGAACCGGTAGTTTCTTGAAGGCCATCTGAATGAGCGCAAAGCGTTTATATCTGGTTATATTGATGTTGGCGATAGGATTTCAGCAGGCCAGTATCGCCCAGGAAAAGCCGCCTGTACCCGCTCAAAGCACACCTGCAGCCGCGGAACTCGATCCCCAGTTAAAAGTGAACAAGGATGCCTTGCTCAATGGATCTATCGACGCCGCAACAGTAATGTTATTCCACGACGATCCGAAAGCCCGGGAGATATTGCTTGATGCCCTGAAACAGAGTGAAAACAGCCCGGCGCGTATGGCTGTCTGTAAAGCGTTGATTCAGGCAAGGGTATCGAAGACGGCCGTTAAGAATGATCAGGATTTTATTGAGCCGCTGCTCGGTGTCTTTGATACTAAGACCGATGCCGAAGCCCCGTTGGCTGCGGAGGCGACCCTGATTTTCGAGTACGACAAAATAAGAGAATCGCTCGAAAAGATATTTACAGACTCAAATAAACCGGTCAAAACGAAGATAAATGCCATACATGCATTGAAACTTCGTCTGGATATGATGGCGACCATTAGACTGATCGAGCTGATCGATGACCCGGAGAAACAAGTATCCGCTGAAGCGGAAAATGCCTTGCACTCTCTGGGCATACCGGTAGGGGAAGATCCCCAAACTCGCAAACAAAATATAGATGCGATTAAACAGCAAGGTCAGGTGGCGTTCCTTCGGACTCAGTTGATTCGCCAGGATGCTCAGATGCGCAAGGAGAGAGCCGCATTGGACTTGTGGCAGCGGCGATATAAATCGGAGTTGGACAAGAGGTATGAAAGCATAAGCGAAGACGCGGCAAAAGGGGAATTCTTAGCCGCGTATTTAGTCGATACGGAAACGGTTGTGAGATTATGGGCCCTGGATAAGGCTTATAAGTGGCGGGTCGCACCGGGTTCGAAGCTGCCCGAAAAACTTGGTCCCGTTTTAATCAAGCTGATTTCCGACGTCGACCGAGATGTCCGGCTGATAACCGCCGAACTGCTGGCTTTGATGCCGAAGTTGAATTCAGCTTCGCCCCTGCTGGCACAACTCGGAGCCGAACAGGACGACCAGGTCAAAACAAAGCTATTAGAAGCGCTCGGTGGAGCGTGTTCCAACGCTATTTTATCCAATCCTACAGCCACAATCTCTCCTGAGATAAAAGAGATACGCAAGCAAACCCTGGAATGGGCTGCGAAATTTCTTTTTGAGAAGAATGCGGAAAAGGCCCGGAACGGTGCGGTAGTCATAAAAAAACTGCTCAACCGTGACGGATTAGAGCCGAAAGAGGTTGACAGATACCTTGGCTTGCTATCGGAGAGATATGACAAGCAAAAGGACAATACCGACGGAACCCTAAGGGGGGAATTGCTCAACGAAATGGCTGCTTTGTGCGCGCAGGACAGCACGTGCAGGGAAAAGGCGGCCCGGCTTTTTGGAAATTTGTTTGTAGAAGCTCTGCGCGATGAATCGAATTTCGTCCGGGAAGCGGCCGTAGATGGACTAACTTATATTAACAAGACAAATGCTCTAAAACTGCTAAGAAGCGATTTCATCAATGACCCCAGTATCACACTAAGAGAGAAAATTATCGCTCTTGCTGATGCAGTCGGCGGCAAAGAAGACTTGAATTGGCTGGCGGAAAAAATCGGATTAAACTCTGAAAGCGACCCTGCCTGGCAGGCAATGCTGAAGATATTCACTGGCTCCGACACCGGCGTCCTGAAAGAATGGATGGACAAACTTACCGTACAGAGCAGCAAATTTAAGTTGTCCGATGAGCAAAAAATCGATTTTCTTGAGATAGCGGAAAATGCGAAGGGCAATAGCGAATACATGCCGGAGATACGTAAGAAATTAGCCGGTCTGTACCACAAAACGGGTCAATATGAACAAGCCACAGACTATTTGGGCATTCTATATGAAATGGACCAGACACCGGAAGGTAAAAAGGCGATTTTGCCGAACCTTTTGGATGCATGCTTGAGAGGGGCAAAACCGGAGCGTATAGCCGGGTTGGTGAAGAGTTGCCTGAAAGAAGGAGACTTAGACCCTAACAGTATTGTTGTGCAGACGATTGACAATTACTTCAGCAAACCACCTGTCGGAGCTGATCCGAATGAAGTTCTTAAAGTATTAGTCGCTATAAAAGTTCCGCAAGGCAGGCCACAATGGAACCAACAGCTTAAGGGCTGGTCAGACCTCCTGGGCAAAGCTAAAGAGCCGGATAAACCAAAATCAGCAGAGTAGTTAGCCGGAAGTATTCACTTGTTTTTCAATATTTTCTGCCTCGAATTAGGCCATTCGCAAAGTGTGCATTAACAGGTAAAGCGAGCCCGTACTGTCCTTGCATACGTACGAGCTGTGTAATGATAGGTAAATACTTTGAATAAAAGACGATACAAGAACTAAACCTATTAACCTTATCAGCCTAAAAAAATCTATATTTGAGGCCAAAATTCTTGACTAAACTTGCAAAAAGGAGTATAAGAATTCTTACTAAAGCGGAAAACGACGTTTCAGTAGGGTAATAGTTCGCCTTTTATGAGGGTAACTTTAGGTGAAGAAGCAATCCATGTCCCTTTAATCTCTGTTGAGGAAATACCCGGACGTTACCTCTTTGGATTGGTAAAACGTAATTTTACAATGTGTTACGCGGCTGCTCTTCAGCTTTACAATTTTAATTTCGTATCGGAATAGCGATGTTTTCGGGAGAGCGGAAATGGGACCAGAGAAGTGTCCATTCTGCGGGCAGGAAATTGATTCGGCAGCTACGAGGTGTTTCTTCTGTGGGGCAGAGTTGAACGAAGAATCGGTTCATAAGCGCCTTGAGCAACTTCACATACAGGATGTACGAGTCGCTCGAAGGATCCGGAATCCCCTTTTAATAAAAGTTGTTGTTGTTTTAATCCTGGTTGGTGTTGTATTTTTTTACGGCACCTCCGGCAGAAAACGCATATCCGATGTTGATAGTTCGGGCCGGACTTCGACTGTGAAGTTGAACGCAAAAGTTATTTATCCGGGGGCAAGATTTATAATTTCTAATAATGATTCGTTTGATTGGAAAAATGTCAAACTGGAAATTATTCCGGAAACTACGGAGGACCGTTTCAGTCTGGGGGTCCCAAATATATTAGCTGGAGAGACATATACGGCGGCTGCCGCGGAATTCCTCAAAGATGACGGAACCCGCTTCAATCCATATACAATGAAGCCTAAGAAATTCTGGATTCTGTGCGATACTCCAACCAGAGAGAACGGCTCTTACCTGGCCGGATGGAAATAGATTGTTTCGCATTTTTATCCGTTAGTCTTTGTATGAAGATTTCGTGGATTCTCTTGTACAGCGTACTTTACAGCCGACAAGGCTTGGGTTTAAAGTGTTCCTGAAAGCTTTAGCGATAAATCGGCAGTTTTTGGGATTGACTGGTTACATTAAGGCTGATTATAATCGTGTGATTTGTGAAGTTTGGAGGTTTTTTATGATTAACGGTAAAATACTCGTAGTATCGTTAGCTGTTTTCAGTGTCGTTTCTTTTCTCGCCGAAGATTTATGCTTAGGCGGCATGGACAACAATGGTTGGAAAGCGTCTCCTGAATTAGTTGCTAAACTTACGCAAAGGCGTTCCGAGACTAATTATGACGAGCAGAAGGTCCCGGAATACACTTTGCCTGACCCGCTGTTGATGTCCGACGGCACGAAAGTGACCAATGCTCAAGCCTGGAAGACCGGGCGCCGACCGGAGGTGCTCGAACTGTTCCGGACTCACGTTTATGGTCGCTCGCCCATCGAAAGGCCACAGGATATGACCTTCAAGGTTTTCGACATTGAGCGGCGGGCGCTTGGAGGTCTGGCCACGCGTAAGCAAGTGGCGGTCAGCTTTACCGGCAGGCAGGATGGGCCGGGGATGGATATCCTGATATACTTGCCAAATGACAGAAAAAAGCCCATTCCCACCTTTGTCATCTTGAATTTCGGTGGCAATCATACGATTCACTCAGATCCGGCTATCAAGCTGTCCGGCAGTTGGATGCGCCCGGGATCCGGAATCGTGAACAATCGTGCCGCGGCTGACTCCAGAGGCAAAGCCTCCTCGCGGTTTCCAGTCGAAGAAATTCTCAAGCGAGGCTACGGCCTGGCCACAATCTATTATGGGGATATCGACCCGGACTTTCACGATGGCTTTAAAAATGGGGTACACCCCGTCTTTGACAAACTTCGCGAAGGAAAGCGGGCATCCGATGCCTGGGGATCCATCGGAGCCTGGGCATGGGGTCTGAGCCGGGCCATGGACTATTTTGAGACCGACACAGAAATTGACCATAAGCGCGTAATTGTCCTTGGGCACTCGCGTCTGGGTAAGACGGCTCTTTGGGCAGGGGCTCGGGACGAGCGGTTTGCAATTGTGATATCAAATGACTCCGGTTGCGGCGGGGCGGCCCTGAATCGGAGGAAATTCGGCGAAACCGTAGGACGCATCAATACGAGCTTTCCGCACTGGTTCTGCGAGAATTTCAAGAAATACAACGGCAAAGAAGACGATTTGCCTGTCGATCAACACATGCTTATTGCGCTGATTGCACCGCGTCCGGTTTATGTAACCAGTGCAGATGAGGACTTGTGGGCCGATCCGAAAGGTGAGTTCCTGGCGTGCAAACATGCTGATCCTGTTTATCGGTTGCTGAGCCTCGACGGATTGGGGGTTGACCGAATGCCCGGACTCGATAGACCTGTACAAAAAGGCTCGGTCGGCTACCATGTCCGTTCCGGTGGGCATAATCTGACCGAGTATGACTGGCAGCAGTTTATGAATTTTGCTGATGCGCATTTTGCGACATCAGGCCGGGGCAAGAACTGAAGTTCTTTTTCTGATCAATCTTGAGCAACTTCACCTGTTTGCCGTATTTGGAAGTTTTGTTAATACATATTTTATGTAAATGAGCAGAAACATTTAAAATATTTTTTATTTTTTTTATTTTTATGTTTGCACTTTCACTGTCATTAAGATATTCTACGTGGTTTATGTTAACAATCTGTTGAAAATAATAAGTTTCTGCGCACATTTTCAGGCAAGTTGAGTAGAAATAAGGTATTTTGCTTTATATTTATCGGTTTTTGCCGGATATGAGGGTGGTATTTGACTCGGTTCACCACGGTGGTGTCGGTCGGTGGATTGGGTTTTGCTGCTGTAGCTCAGTGGTAGAGCGCGTCCTTGGTAAGGACGAGGTCATGGGTTCAAGCCCCATCAGCAGCTAAATGCAAGCGGTCAAGCCAAGATAGCTTGTCCGGCATCAAAAGAACTTTAGCCGAAGTTTTTGGGTGCAAGGGGAAAAGTGGTCCTGGCTGTGAGTTGATTATAGAGGTTGAAAAGTAGTTTTAGAAACAAAATAATAGGAAGTATTAAATACTAACCCAGCACATTGGAGGTTTATATTAAGATGGCCAAGGCGGTATTTGAGCGGACAAAACCACATATTAATATTGGTACTATCGGTCATATTGACCATGGTAAAACAACGTTGACGGCTGCAATAACAATGCGGCTGGCGCATAAGGCCGGTGGCGGTAATGTCAAAAGGTTTGAAGATATCGACAATGCCCCGGAAGAAAAAGAGCGCGGCGTTACAATAAATACTGCGCACATAGAGTATGAGACGGTAAATCGCCATTACGCTCATGTCGATTGTCCGGGCCACGCCGACTACATCAAGAACATGATTACCGGAGCAGCCCAGATGGACGGAGCTATCCTGGTGGTGGCAGCCGGCGATGGCCCTATGCCCCAGACTCGCGAGCATATCCTTCTCGCCCGTCAGGTTAATGTGCCGTATATTGTGGTTTTCCTGAACAAGGTGGACCAGGTGGATGATCCGGAACTGATCGATTTGGTCGAACTCGAGACAAGAGACCTGTTGAACAAGTATGAATTCCCCGGCGATGATATTCCTATTATTAGAGGATCGGCCCTGGCGGCAATGGAATGCGAAGGCAAAGATGATGAAGCCTGCAAGTGCATTGACGAACTAATGGCGGCGGTCGATGATTATTTCCCGCTTCCTGAGCGTGATGTTGACAAGCCGTTTCTCATGCCGGTCGAGGATGTTTTCAGCATCAAAGGCCGTGGCACGGTCGGTACAGGCCGGGTTGAGCGCGGTATAGTCCATACCGGCGAGGAGATTGAAATCGTCGGGCTTGCAAAAGAAACACGCAAGACCGTTGTTACCGGGGTGGAGATGTTTAATAAGACGCTCAATGAAGGTCAGGCCGGCGATAACATCGGTGTGCTTTTGAGGGGCGTTGAAAAGAAGGATTTGGAACGGGGACAGGTTGTCGCGGCACCCGGCAGTATTACGCCACATACCAGGTTTCATTCTGAGGTCTATGTTCTAACCAAGGAGGAAGGCGGTCGCCATACGCCGTTCTTTGCAGGATACAAGCCACAATTTTACTTCAGAACAACCGATATAACCGGTTCGGTTCATGCGTTAATGAGCAGGGATGGCAAGAGTGCAGAGATGTGTATGCCCGGTGATAACATCGCGATGGACGTGGAGATT
>Ga0307378_10002794_pt1 | contig 26191 bp, 24 predicted proteins | sample UN1MG_FD_202238 | JGI IMG/M metagenome (GOLD analysis project Ga0307378, IMG submission 202238) | Soil microbial communities from Risofladan, Vaasa, Finland - UN-1 | ecosystem: Environmental > Terrestrial > Soil > Coastal area > Acid sulfate soil | place: Finland: Risofladan, Vaasa | collected...
GCGTGATACAGATGCAGATTGGGGGACGAAAGTGTACCGTGGGGTTAGAGAAGACGGGACAGCATGGGAGAAGGTGAAGAGTTGGTTTGGGTACAAGCTGCATTTAGTAGCGGATGCGATGTATGAGCTTCCTGTAAGTTTTTGTGTGACAAAGGCTTCTGCGGCAGAAACACCGATGGCGCATAAACTTTTTGAGAAGATTGAAAAGGATCACCCTAAGATACTTGAGCGATGTGAGTATGGGATTGCTGACAGGGGGTATGATGATGGAAAGCTGATAGAGAATCTGTGGGATGAGTACAGGATCAAGCCTGTGATTGACATACGGGATATGTGGAAGGATGGGGAGGGAACGAAGGCATTAGGGAGGCCATGGAATGTGGTATATAACTACAAGGGAGAGGTATTCTGCATTAGTCCGAATGAAGATAAGCAAAACGAGATGGCGTATGGGGGATTTGAGAAAGGGCGGGGTACATTGAAATACCGCTGTCCTGCGAAGCATTATGGATATGAATGTAGAGGAGCTGGGCAATGTCCTGTAGGGAAATCGGTGAGGATATCGATTAAGGAGGACCGTCGAGTGTTCACGCCCTTGGCTCGATCGAGTTACAGGTGGAAGAATATATATAAGAAGAGGACAGCGGTAGAGCGGGTAAACAGCAGGCTGGATGTATCCTTCGGCTTTGAGCAGCATTATATACGAGGGTTGAGGAAGATGAAGCTTCGATGCTCACTTGCACTATGTATTATGCTTGCCATGGCATTGGGGAGGGTACAGGAGAAACAGAAGGGGTTGATGCGCAGCCTTGTGAAGGCTGCCTGAAGAGAAGGCGTACAGTCCGAATATAACGAAGAGGTAGTTGTTGGGGTGGAGAGAGGACAGGTATGCTCGACGATATCAAGAAGGAGTGTATACATCCCCTTGCCTTGAGTGTCAATACCTTCAGACGCTGAAAGGTATGCCTGTTCTGGGCATCTGAGTGGTCTTTGAGAGGGTTGTTTTACAATTACACGGAAAAACCAGGGGAATCTATCGCCCACATACGGGCTCAACAGTGACAGCGCAAATGCCTCCCCGGGCAAATCCCTTGACTTTTATCATCTAATAAGATAATCTTTATCGAAATTTCTCCATAGAGGGTATATTCTGAAACGTTTTTACATTATAGATATGAACGAAAAGCTCATCGGGAGGCAGGTGGAGCTCTTCGGATGGGTCCACGTGAAGCGGGAGCACGGAGGGGTGGTCTTCATCGACATCCGCGACCGTACAGGGGTGGTCCAGCTCGTATTCAATGAGGAGTGGTGCAAGGAGAGCTTCGGACATTCGGCGAATCTCAAGACCGAGTGGGTCATAAAGGCTTCCGGAGAGGTCAAAAAAAGAGAAAACCCGAACCCCAATATTCCCACCGGCCAGGTCGAGGTCTGGGTGAGCAGCATCGAGGTCCTCAACGAGGCGAACACGCCCCCGATAGGGATCGTCAAACAGGGTGAGGTTTCCGAGGAGACGCGGCTTCGCTACCGCTACCTCGACCTCAGGCGAAACGAGATGAAGGACAACATTGTGATGCGTCACCGCATCGCGACCGCGGTCCGAAACTACCTCAACGAGCATGAATATATAGACATCGAGACACCGTTTCTCACAAAATCGACCCCTGAAGGGGCGCGGGATTTCCTCGTCCCCTCGAGGCTGAACAGGGGCAGGTTCTACGCACTTCCGCAGTCTCCTCAAATATTCAAGCAGCTTTTGATGATCGCTGGTTTCGATAGGTACTATCAGATCGTCAGATGTTTCAGGGATGAAGACCTCAGGGCGGACCGCCAGCCCGAGTTTACGCAGATCGACATAGAGGCGTCTTTCATAGGGCAGGAGGACATCATTTCTCTGATAGACGGGATGTTCGAGAGGATTCTCTCCGAGTGCTATGGTATATCTTTCGCCACACCGATTCCCAGGTATACATACGATGAGGTCATGGAGCGGTACGGCTCTGACAGGCCGGACATCAGGTACGGGATGGAGATCAAGAAACTCGACGGACTCGCAGAATGCGGTTCGAAGGATTTCATCACCGACGGTTTAAAGGGCGGGAAGCACCTGTATGGTATCGTCGTGCCTCTCACAGAAGCTATCACGAGAAAGGTGCTCGAAACCTTCGGGGAGCGGGCCAAAAAGGGCGGACTCTCTCTTTTCTCGTGGCTCAAGAACGACAAAGGCACGATATCAGGGCCTCTCGGAAAGCTCTTTTCCGAGGATATATCTGTTGTGATCGGGAATACGGGAGATGATGTTTCTTCACAGGAGAGCTACGTCCTCCTCCTTGCAATGGGAGAGAGAGTACCAACACTGACGTTCATGGGAACGGCGCGGCGCGAGCTTTTTGCAGCGCTCGATATAAAGCCCGATAAAAAGCTTGCGTTCCTGTGGGTCACGGATTTTCCTCTGTTCGAGTGGAGCGATGAGGAGGGCCGATATATCTCAGTGCATCACCCGTTTACATCGCCTGCGGATGAAGATATCGAGAGAGTGAAGAAAAACCCTCTTGCCGCCCGGTCGAGGAGTTATGATTTCGTACTCAACGGGATCGAACTCGGCGGCGGGAGCATAAGGATCCACAAAAGCAAGCTCCAGAGGGAGATTTTCTCAATCCTGGGCCTTCCTCAAAAGGAGTGGGAGCAAAAGTTCGGGTTTCTGCTCAACGCGCTCGATTACGGAGCTCCGCCTCACGGTGGTATAGCGTTCGGCCTCGACCGTATCGTCATGATGCTGCAGGGAAAAGATTCCATTCGAGACGTGATACCCTTCCCAAAGACTACGAGCGGAATCTGCCCGCTTACAGGAGCACCGGACGAAGTCGGCACGAGACAGCTTGAAGACCTCGGGATCAGGGCCGATAAGGTCAAGGAGTGAAAAATACTGGACTTTTCTTATTATAAAATATAAAATAAATTCTGGTAGGCCGCCAGCAATGCTAACGTATAGTGCGTGGGGCGGCCTTAAAGAGTGAGAATCAGAGGTTATGGAAGACACAGAATCGCTGCAATCGATTGAATCGAAGGTAGAGCTGCCTGACAGGCGGTCTCAGGAGCTCTTCTATGCAAACAGCGACAGAATCATTCACGAAGTCGAGAGGGAGACAGAACTCTATATAGCAGGAAGGGAATCACAGCTCACCCTGAGGGGAGACGAGAAGAGCGTCAGGGAGGGCGAGCGGATAATAGAAAACATCATCTCCCTTTCACGGAACAAGAAGCACGTTTCACAGAAAGACATCCAATATATCATCAGCAAGGTCAAAACCAACATCCAGTTCAACATCGGGGACCTCCAGAACAAGACCATATCCCTTTCCCCGAACGGAAAAGCAATCGCCCCGAAGTCCAACGGGCAGGCAACCTACTTCGACGCAATAAACCAGAACGACGTGATATTTGCGATTGGACCTGCAGGTACGGGAAAGACCTACATAGCAATGGCATTCGCCCTCCACTGGTTGCTGTCCGAAAATATCTCCAGGATCATCCTCACGCGTCCGGTCGTGGAGGCGGGCGAGAGCCTCGGCTACCTCCCGGGAGATCTGGAGCAGAAGGTGAACCCCTACCTTCGTCCGCTCTACGATGCGATCTACGACATGATTCCGTACGAGACCTTCAGGAGATACGTGGAGAAGGGCGCCATAGAGGTTGCTCCTCTGGCCTACATGAGAGGGAGGACGCTCCATGACGCCTTCATTATTCTGGACGAGGCCCAGAACACGACTCGCGGCCAGATGCTCATGTTTCTCACAAGACTGGGCCACAACTCCAAGACAGTAGTGACGGGCGATATCACCCAGACAGACCTCCCTAAAACGAAAGTATCGGGCCTGATAGCCGCGAGCAAGATCCTGAAGGCCATAGACCGCATCTCCATGATCTACCTTGGACCGGAAGACGTGGTGCGTCACCCTCTTGTCGAGAAAATCATCAAGGCCTTCGCGAGAAGCGAGCAGGAAAGATGACAATGATAAAAGTAAAGCTCTGGGGAAACAAGACAGGTATCATATTCTACATCGTCGTCGCCGTACTGTTTGCCATGCTCCTCTGGCTTATCGCCAAACCGTATTTCGGTGTGCGCTATGACTATACCCTCGGCAGCATATCCTCAGAGGACATCATCAGCCCGAAGGACATCACCTATGTGAATGTGAAGGAGACCGAGAAGCGCATCGAAGAGGTCAAGAGCAGGGTCCCTGTAATATTCGACCTCAGGATGGCCTCCATAGATGATGCTCTCAGGAAGATAGACCTGTATTACGATCTCATCGAAAGCGTGAATGTCTCTGTCCCGGGTGAAAAGGAGAAGATCGACGAAATATTCAGGAACGGATACACCGAATTCTCCGAGAGGATACTCGCCGACACCTTTCAGAATTTTGAGACGCTGCAGTACAGGGAACGCGTAAAGCTCGCCGTTGAAGAGGTTCTAAACGTCGGCCTGAGCAACTACAAGAGAGATGATCTCATGCAGTTCGAGAAAAACGGCCTCATATTGAAGAAGATCCAGGCGACTGAGATTACGCAGCAGAAGATGGAAGCGGACGAAGTGCTCGCTGCGGACGAAGTCGAAGAAGTGCTTCAGCACCACTTCGCAGAGAACTACAAGGATATTAAAAGGGCAACTGCTGGTCTTCTCATAGAACAGGCGCAGATCTTTATCGAGCCGAACTTGTTCTATAACGAGGAGGAGAGCAATCTCCATATCATCGACCAGGTACGAAAGGTGGAGCCGATTTTCAACACCATAAAGAAGGGAGCTATCGTCATAAGAAGGGGAGAGGAGATCGATGAGACGAACCTGCCGAAGCTGCAGGCAATAACCACGTACACGAGTAAGTTCAATCTCAATGCGATCGTGGGGATCGGTATACTCCTGCTTCTTTTACTGTACATTTCGGTAATACTCTTCATGGGAGAGGAGACGAGGGTTGACCTGAAGACCTACATCGTTCTCGCCGGTTTTACCCTGTTCACCATCGCCTACGCTTATCTCATCACCCTGATAAAATCGAGGCCGTACTACCTCACTTTCGGTGCCCTTGTTCCGGTCGCTGGAATTGTCATGACTGCGGAAGTGCTCTTCAAGCGCAAGTTTTCTTTCACCCTCGCTATGACGATACCGATCTTTCTGCTTCTGATATCGGGGAACGATCCGTACACCTTTCTCTTCAGCATGGGGTCCGGGATATTTGCGATCTATGCGGTGCGTTACGCGGAGAGAAGAAACGACCTCCTGAAGGCGAGTATCATTATCATACTGGCAAATGAGATGCTGCTTACGGCCATCGGCCTCTTGAACGAGCTCTCATCAGGGGAGCTTTTGACGCTCCTTATATGGGGGGCTGGCAACGGGATCGTCTCGGTGATCCTTTCACTCGGTGTGATACCATTTTTCGAGGTTATACTCAACCTCCCGACGAACTTCAGGCTGCTCGAGCTCTCCGACCTCAATACGCCAATCCTGAAAAAGATGCAGATAGAAGCCCCCGGGACCTACAATCACAGCCTCAACGTGGCGAACCTGGCTGAACAGGCCGCCCGGGCGATCAGGGCGAACCCGCTTCTCGTGAGGGTCGCCGCCCTGTACCATGATATAGGCAAGGTCCCGAACGCCGAGTACTTCATCGAGAACAACGCGGGAAAGAGCAAGCACGAGTTCATAAAGCCGTCTCTTTCGAATTCCATACTTAAGGCCCACGTGAAGATGGGGGTCGAAATGGCGAAGCAGTTTAAGCTCCCCCAGGAGGTCACCGATATCATCGCCCAGCACCACGGCACCTCTCTCATGAAATACTTCTACCATCAGGCGCTGAAACATATGAGCGGGGCGGAGGTCGATCAGCAGGATTACAAGTATCAGGGACCGAAACCGCAGACCCGTGAGGCTGCGATCGTAATGCTTGCGGATGCCGTGGAGGCTGCGTCGAGGCTGCTGAAAAAACCGTCGGCAAAGCGCATAGAGGAGCTGGTAACCGAAATTGTGGAGAGCAAGTTCCGGGAACGGGAGCTCAACGAGAGCGCCCTTACGCTGCGTGGGCTTATTAAGATATCGATTGCGTTCAGGAGATACCTCACCGGTGTTTTTCATACGAGGATAGAGTATCCGGACGACAAGCAGATAGATGAGCTGAAAGAGGATCATAGATAAGTTGTCCTTTAGGGTTAATGTAAAAGAGGAAAACAGGAAGCTTCCGATATCAAGAGGGAAGCTTGAAGCCATATCCCTATACGCTTTTTCTGTAACGGGTAAAGAAGAAGGTGAAATATCTCTCGTCGTGTGTGACGACCCGTTTATGACAGATCTCAATGAGAGATACACGCAGAACAATGGCCCAACCGATGTGCTGGCCTTCCCGATGAGGGAGGGGGAAATGCTTCCGCAACAGGGCTCTGAGGTCGGCGATATAGTCATATCGATCGACACTGCAGAGCGCCAGTCGAAGGAGCTCGGTACTGATCTAAAGCAGGAGGTTACTGTTCTCTTTGTTCACGGGCTTCTTCACCTTCTTGGATACGATCACAGGACAAAAGACGAGCGGATGGAGATGGACGAAATCACGAACAAGATCGTTACGGGGGTATAAAAAACTCGATGAAGTTCAGGCTATTCAGGAAGAATTCAAGCAAGATCGAAGAGATGATCGGCGGGGACAATCCCGAAATCGAGAAGGAAGAGCGCGAAATGATACGGGGGGTGTTCGGGCTGGGAGAGACCCCGGTCAGGGCGATAATGATCCCCAGGACGGATGTGGTCGCCATATCTGTGCAGGAGTCTTTCGATGAAATCGTCAAGGTAGTCATAAAGAGCGGTCACTCCAGAATTCCGGTGTATGAAGATACGATAGACAACGTTATCGGATTCCTCCACGCCAAGGACCTTCTGCCGCACCTGGCGAAAGGAACGAATAACATAGATATCAGGAAACTTCTGAGACCGGTGATATTCATTCCGGAGGGGAAGCTGGTAGCCGAGCTTTTAAAGGAGTTTCTGAAGCGAAGGATGCACCTGGCCGTTGTAGTCGACGAGTACGGCGGTATGGCCGGCATAGTCTGTCTGGAGAATATTATAGAGGAGATCGTTGGCGAGATCCAGGACGAGTACGACCATGAAGAGGAGGAGATCACGCAGATCTCTCCCGATGTGTACATCTGTGATTCAATGACCCTCATCTCCGACCTGAACGAAGCTCTTCACGTCAATCTGTCCTCGGAGGGTCCGGACACCGTCGGCGGTTACGTGTTCAACCTGTTCGGCAAGATACCGAGAGAGAACGAGAAGATCACCAGCGATGACATAGAGTTCAAGATAGAGAACATGGATGGACGCAGGATCAAAAAGGTACGGGTGAGTCTCAGAGGACGTGAAGATGTGAACAAAGAAGGCAAACCAAACGGGCGACAGTAGACTAACTTGGAATCCAGGCTTACCAAAACAGACGGCATCGTGCTCTCCTCGGCCAGCTTCGGAGAGGGGCACAAGATAGTTCGTCTCCTCACAGACCGCCTTGGAAAGATCGAGGCGAGCGCTTTCGGAGTACGGAAGACAAAAAGCAAGTTCGGGAGCAAGCTTGAGCCGTTTTCCCACATAAGACTCCTCCTATACAGAAAATCAGAGTCGACCCTTTATACGATTCGCGATGCCGACGCGCTCTTCCATAACGACGGCATCCGTGAGGACCTGCACAAGTTTCTCGTGGGAAGCGCCGTTATCGAGCCGGTCGTGCGGTTCGTTGAAGCTGAGAGCGAGGAACGCGGGCTTTACGACCTGGTGGCCTGGTGTCTCCGAGTTTTGAACGAGATACCGGAGCAGAAAGCAATCTACCTCCTCTGCATGTACGAGATCAAGTTTCTCTCTGAGATGGGGTACCGCCAGCAGACAAGCACATGCACGATGTGCGGATCCCAGCTTTCGCCGGACGAGACCTACGCCGATTCTCGAAGAGGGTTTCCCCTATGCTCCTCGTGCAGGACGACGCTTTCCGTAAGGGTCGACCCTCCGGCCCTGAAGTTCGTGGGGTGGGCCCAGGAGAATCCGTTTGCCAGGGCTTATAAGGTAACCATGAAGGATGAAACCCTGAGGAATGTGAGGGTGCTTATCGAGCAGCTCTATCAGAATCTGTTTCATCGGGGAATGGCGAGCTGGAAACAGCTCGAGGACACAGGAAAGGTGCAATGACAGACGCTAGAATTGTGAACATAGGCGGTGAAATCGTAAGAGGGGAAATTCTGAACTCGAACGCCCAGTATATTGCTGACGCACTCACGAGAAGAGGGCTGCCGGTCCAGGCGATCGTCACTCTGCCGGACGACCACGACCGTGCAGTTTTATCGATCGCCGAAGTAGCGGCAAAACCGGGGATCATCATTATCACCGGAGGTCTCGGTGGTACGGGTGACGATCTCACGAGAAAGATTGTCAGTGAGGTGCTGAAACGGGAGGTTATTATAGACGAGAGAGGCAAAAAAGAGCTCGAAAGGTGGTACAGGGATAAGGGGAAAAGCTTTGTGAAGGCTGATCTCATGCAGGCGTCCTGCCCGAAAGGGGCGGTGCTTCTCGAAAACCGGAACGGCATTGCATACGGATTCAGGATAGAGGACAGCGGCAGGATGATATTCTGCCTTCCTGGCATGCCGAAGGAGATGAAATGGATGTTCGATAACGAAGTCGTTCCGTATCTCGAACAGGCAGCTGTTTTCGATCCCGAGTACGTTTCCCGGACCCTTGCCTTTGCCGGTATAGCGGAGTATACGCTGGACAGAAAGGTTGCTGCGATAGTATCGAGGCACCCGAAGGTGATGTACGGGACGAGAGCAGGATACGGCGTTACGAAGGTCGTCATTGAGTCACGGGGCACGGATATCGGCCCCTGTATCGATGAAATTGCCGGTTCGCTCGACTCCTTTCTCGTCTCGAAGGACGGGAAGATGCTCGAGGAGCTGGTCGGCGCAGCTCTGCTGAAGCAGGGCCTTACCCTGTCGGTTGCGGAATCCTGCTCCGCCGGGTATCTCGCAAAGTATGTCACTGACGTCTCGGGTTCTTCACGTTACTTCCTCGGCGGAGTCATTGCCTACAGCAACAGTGCAAAGCAGAACATTCTCGGGGTCGAAGAGCAGACGCTGAAAGAGTACGGTGCGGTAAGCGAACAGACGGCTGTTGAGATGGCCCAAGGAGTACAGAAGAGGTTCGGATCGGATATTGCGGTCTCATTAACCGGGATTGCAGGGCCCGGCGGGGGTTCTTCTGAAAAACCGGTTGGAACGGTTTATATTTGCATCCTCGAAAATAATAAAAAACCGACCGTCGATAAAAATCTCTTCTCCGGGGACAGGGAAATCGTTAGGTACAGGAGCGTTATCCAGGCGATGTACATGCTTTTTACACTGCTGCGCAGGGGGCGGGTGAAGTGAGAACTTTTTTAGCGGTAGATATAAGCGAAAAGATTAAAGCTGGGATCACCGAGCTTTTAAGCGAGTTCAGGAGGATAGATCCAGGAATAAAATGGGTCGATCCGGGATTAATGCACATCACTCTCTTCTTCTTCGGCGAGGTCGATAGGCAGACTCTGGAGAGGCTCGAGGCCATCACCGGAGAGACAGTGCAACAAAGTGACCGCTTTACGGTTGGCGTGGGAGGATTGGGAGGGTTTCCAACACTTGGATCTCCCAGGGTGATATGGACCGGTGTGAAGAACGATACCGGGGACCTGGGGGACATCTATTGCGGTATAAGAGATCGGATCTTGGCGGAAAAGCTCCCTGTAAAGACCGAAAAGAGGGACTACAGGCCCCATATAACCATAGGAAGGGTAAAGAGGCGCCCTGAGCGAAGGCTGCTCGAATCGATAGAAGCCAAAAAAGAGGAGCAGTTCGGGAACTGCGAGGCGGGGGGCTTGGTCATGTATCAGTCGACACTGACGCGGCGGGGGCCCGTATACAGGACTTTGAGGGAGTTTATGTTTTAGTGCGGTTTTCTCACGAAATGTATAACAAAAGGGCCAAAAAAAGCTATAAAACCTTCTTGCATGTGAGACGCCCGTTTTCACCGAAGGGGAGGGTATGCAGCCGTCAAAAGCGATGCTTTTCTGTGGACTTCTTTTCAACGACAGCACAGACCGGAAGGATATATTCGGAGTACTCGAAGAGGAGTTCGGGAAGGTCGTGCTCGTTTCCAGGCCCTTTGTTTTCACTGAATCGAGTTATTACGAACCCGAAATGGGTAGGGACCTTTGCCGGCAGTTCATCGCGTTCGACAGACTCGTTGAGACCGAACGAATCGGCGACATCAAGCTCAGGACGATCGAGATCGAGCACTCCAGGTTCAGCGGCTCTAAGGGGAGGAACGCGAACATAGATCCCGGATATCTCACCTCCGCGAAGGTGGTGCTCGTAACGACAAAGAACTTCCAGCACCGAATATACCTTGGGAGAGGGATCTACGGCGAGGTCACCCTCCGATACAGGAGAGGGAGTTATGGTCCGTGGGAGTGGACATATCCGGACTACACCAGAGCAGAGTCTCTTGAATTCTTCAACAATCTCAGGTCTCTATACAGGGCAAAACGGCAGCAGGCCTCTCATCCCTGAAGCGGATCATGCCCGCCGGTTTCGTACTTATTGGTTTCCTACCTATCGGTACGGAGAATATTGCTTTATGGGGAGAGATATATTACTATAAGTGCATCATACCTCTCGTCTCCTGAGAGGTAGAAAAAACATATCGTGGAGGTCATATGTCTGGACACAGCAAATGGCACTCTATCCGTCATAAGAAGGGTGCGGTCGACGCAAAAAGAGGGAGACTCTTCACAAAGATCATCCGCGAGATAACCGTTGCTGCGAGACAGGGGGGTGGAGATCCTGAGGCGAACTCGAGGCTTCGAACGATAATCGCCAAGGCGAAAGAGGCAAATATGCCGAAGGATAACATCGAGAAAGCGATCAAGAAGGGAACCGGAGAGATTGAAGGGTTCAACCTCGAGGAGATTATCTACGAGGGCTACGGCCCGAACGGTGTCGCAATTATGATCGATACAATGACTGACAACCGCAACAGAACAACGGCGGAGATCAGGAACATTCTTACGAAGAGCGGCGGCAACCTTGGTGAGAATGGATGTGTGGCATGGATATTCGAAAAAAAGGGAGTCATCACGATAAGTGCCGAAAAGTACGACGAGAATACCGTCATGGAGATTGCACTTGAGGCGGGCGCGCTGGATATTAAAAACGAAAACGACACGTGGGAGATCATCACCGAACCGGAGGATTTCGTTGACGTGCGCACCGCATTTTCCGGGAAGGGGATAGAGATCGTGATGGGTGAGGTGATGAGGATACCTACGACGACCGTGAAACTGGACGAGAAGAATGCGGGTAAGGTCCTGAGCCTCATGGAGAAGCTCGACGACAACGATGACGTACAGAACGTAGCTGCCAACTTCGATGTCCCGGACGAGATCCTCCAGAGCCTCTAAGAGCCTCCAAGAGCCTCGTCAGAGCCTCCGACTCTGGGGATTTAGTGAATGGCAGACGGCGTACTGTAACTGTGTTGCTAAGCTATCGCAGGCCGGCGCTGAAGTTTTTACTTCAGATATAATAAGCAGTGAAATACCCGCATAACGTAACGAAAAGGTGGTTTTTTGATAATACTCGGTATAGACCCAGGGGTGGCGTCCACGGGGTACGGGGTTGTGAGAGATGAGCCCGGCGGGGACCTGTCCCTCCTTGACTACGGTGTCATAACTACTTCCGCGAAAGAACCGCACGAGGACAGGCTCAAGGCTATCTTCGACGGAATAGAGCATGTCATCTGCAGCAGCAGACCGGACAGGGCGGCTATAGAGACGGTCTTTTACAGCAAGAACCTCAAGTCCCTCGTGCAGGTGAGCGAGTCCATTGGGGTCTTAAGTCTCGCGGTATGCAGGCACGGTCTTGAGCTTACGAGGTTCACCCCTCTCGAGGTAAAGCAGGCCATCGTCGGAAACGGAAGAGCGAAGAAGGACCAGGTCCAGCTTATGGTTTCAAACATCCTGAATCTCAATGATCCTCCAACACCGGATCATGCGTCCGATGCAATCGCCGTTGCGCTCTGCTACCTGTTCCTGGCCGGCAAATAATGATTGCCCTTTTGCGGAGTTTGGATTAATCTAAGAAAAATTTCATGTGACAGAAAATATGATAGGGTATCTTCGCGGTATTGTCAGAGAGGTGGATACTGAAGGGTGCGTCATAGATGTGAACGGCGTCGGATATGACGTTTACTGCTCAAGACGCACCCTGACCGATCTGGAGCCGAAACTCGCTCATGATGCCGGGGAAGTAGTTCTTCACACGAGGCTGATACACAGAGAGGACACACTTGACCTCTACGGTTTTCTCCATAAAGAGGAACAGCACCTGTTCAATCTGCTCATCACGGTGAGCGGGGTCGGCCCGAAACAGGCGATAAAGATCCTGGGAACGTCGAAGGTTCCTGATATTGTCCACGCGGTTGTATACGAGGACAGCGCCTTTCTCATGCAGCTGTCGGGTATCGGGAAGAAGAAATCCCAGCAGATTATTCTTGAGCTCAAGGAGAAGCTGCGGAAATCGTTCGAGGTTCCGGCGATACAGGGGGCGTCGGCCGTTATTGAGGCGGTCTCTGCTCTTCAGGCTCTCGGATTCACAAGGGACGAGTCCCAGGAGGCGGTTGAGAAAGCCCTCTCTTCCGATCCGGCCGAGAAGGATGTCGGAAAAATCGTCGAACATGCGCTGAGAAACCTCTCCTGATTCCAATGGAGCATAGAATATGCAGGAGAAAGACAGAATACTGACCCCCAAAAGGATCCCTCTGGACAGCGACGAAGGTTCACTGCGCCCTGTGCGGCTGGAGAGCTTCATAGGCCAGGACGCAGTGAAACGACAGCTTGGGATCTATATCAAGGCGGCCCTCGGGAGGCAGGAGAGCCTCGATCACGTGCTCCTGTACGGACCTCCCGGACTGGGGAAGACAACGCTCGGCGTTATCATTTCAAATGAGCTCGGTGTAAGTCTGAAATCGACCTCCGCACCGGCAATTGAACGGCCCGGAGACCTCGCGGCGATTCTCACCTCGCTGGGCCCGAGAGACGTACTCTTCATCGACGAGATCCACCGACTGAAGCCCATTCTCGAGGAGATACTCTATCCCGCACTCGAAGACTACAGGATCGATATCGTGGTAGGGCAGGGTCCCGGCGCAAAATCCATCAAGATCAATCTCAAGCCGTTTACCCTTATCGGTGCTACCACGAGGGCCGGCCTTCTCAGTTCCCCGCTGCGATCGAGGTTCGGAATAGTACAGAGGCTCGATTTCTATGGGTCTCGTGATATATACAGCATCGTTAAGAGGTCCTCGACCATACTCGGCGTAAAGATAGACGACGAGGGGGCGAAGATCGTTGCGCAGCGCGCGAGAGGAACTCCGAGGGTCGCTAACCGTATTCTCAGGAGGCTTCGCGACATAGCAGAGGTCGAGGGGGACGGAACGATAGACATCGAGATGTCGCAGAAGGGGCTTCGAATGCTCGGCCTCGATGATCTCGGTCTCGACAGCATGGACAAGAGGCTCGTTGAGACGATCCTGACGAAGTACGACGGCGGACCGGTGGGCATCGAGACCCTCGCGGTCTCAATCGGCGAGGATGTGAACACTATAGAGGACATATACGAACCATACCTCATTCAGATGGGTTTTCTGAAGCGGACGCAGAAAGGGAGGATGGCAACGAAGCGTGCGTACGAGTATTTCGGTGTACAGGACAAAAAGCAGATCGAAAGAGAGCTTTTTTAAGGATCGACGCTTGCACGAGACAAAAAAAATACTCATACTGTGTCTCCCGGTCCTTCTCTTACTCTTGGCAGGATGTGCCGGACCGAGATCGGTCTCCCGGTCTGGGGCCCGAAGGGCAGAGGAACAAAAGCTCTTGATACGTGTCGCTGTAGGCGAGGCTGCGGGAGTATTGAACCTCGCTTCGGATCGGCTTGAGCTCGTACGCAGCAGCGGCAACGAGGTGCTGCCTGCGTCGGTTGAACTGGTCGCAGGAGAGGAGGGAGTGACTATCGGCGGGAGCCCGTACAGCACTCCTTTACATATAAGGAGCGGTACGACCATTACCGTTAACGGAAAGGAGTATTACGGGGACCTGCTCATCGAAGACGGTCTGCTGATAAACATACTGCCCCTGGACGAGTATCTGAAGGGGGTGCTCTCCCAGGAGGTGTCCGAATCGTGGCCGCTTGAGGCACTGAAGGCTCAGGCGGTCGTCTCCCGAACCTTTGCGATCAAGAGGATGTCCGGACAGATGTCCGGGCAGAAGGACGGCCTGTACCACGTGAAAGACACCCTGATGCACCAGAAGTTCGAATACAGCGCTCACAACGAGAACATCAGCAGGGCCGTAGAGACTACCAGCGGAGAGATACTCCTCTTTCGGGGAGAACCGATAGAGGCATTCTTCCACTCCTGCTCGGGCGGGATAACTGAGAGCGCAGGGAGCGTCTTCCAGCAGGACCTTCCCTACCTCAAAAGCGTTCCGGACCCTTACTGCAGAAACAACGACCAGTTCGACTGGAGATTTGAAGCGAGTGCAGAGAGTATCGTGAAAGCGCTCCAAAGCTCTCTTGGCGAGGAAGATCCACCGAATTCCGATGCGCCGGACCGACTTCTGAGAGACATCCGTATATACAGAAGAACCGGATCCGGAAGGGCGGGTGAGTTTGAGCTGTACCTGGACGGAGGAAAAAAGGTTACAGTCAAAGGCAACAGATTCAGGCTCGCACTCGATTCCACAAAACTGAAGAGCCTCCTCATACGAAGGATCGAGAAGCGGAGGGGAGATGACGGCCTCGTATTCGTCTTTTCGGGAACAGGATACGGGCACGGCGTCGGAATGAGCCAGTGGGGGGCCAAAATAATGGCGGACCACGGGTTCCGGTATGATGATATTCTGGCTTTCTACTACCGCGGCACAAAACTCGGTGTATTTGAAGGGATCCGATAGAAAAAGGAGCCCCCCGACTCCCGCCTATTACGTCTCGTTTATCCTCATATCCGTATGGCAGGTGCTTCTTTTTCGTGAGGCCCTATTATTTCATTCCCAGCCTCTGCGCCTTTCATTACCTTTATGAGGATGAACGAAGAGATACCAGGCTACTCATTAAGGGAGATCGGGATAGAGGTGCCGGAGAGCCTCATCGCCCAGTACCCCTCAGAAAGACGGGAGCGGTCCAGGCTTCTCATCTATGGGGTACGTTCCGGAAGGATCATCGACGACCGTTTCTATAACCTAAAAGAGTATATACAACCTACAGACTGTATCGTATACAACGACGCAAAGGTAATCAATGCGCGGCTCAGAGGACATAAGCTTCCCACAGGAGCGCGGATAGAGATACTTCTCCTGAATCAGAGAAGCGATACTGAATGGGACTGCCTCATACGTCCCGCTCGAAGGGTGAAAGCCGAGACGGAAATCGCGATTGAAGCCGATAGTACGGCGGGCCTTTCGATCATGGTCAGGGAGGTCCTCGGCGATGGGAAATTCAGGGTCAGGTTTTCAGAAGCGATCCGTTATGAAGACCTGAAAACGGTGGGAACAATACCCCTGCCGAAGTATATAAGAAGACCTTCCGAAGAGATCGATGATATCAGGTACCAGACTGTGTTTTCAAAGAAGTACGGTGCGGTTGCGTCGCCGACAGCGGGGCTGCACTTCACCGAAAGGGCAGTTCGAGAGATCAGGCAGAAGGGAGCTCTGTGGGTTCCTCTGACTCTCCATGTCGACTGGGGGACCTTCCGCCCGGTCCGGGAGGAGGATTACAGACTCCACAAGATCCACAAGGAGGAGTATGAAATATCCCTAGAATCGGCTGAGAGGGTCAACAGGTCCATCGAGGAGAACAGAAGGGTGCTCTGCGTAGGCACAACGAGCGTGAGGGCTCTGGAGAGCGCTGCAGTCGAGACCGGTGTCCCTGATAAGTGGGTCGTAAGGGAGGGCAGAAGTGCAACAGACCTCTACATATACCCAGGCTACCGTTTCAGGGTCGCCGAGGGTATGATCACTAACTTCCATCTCCCGGACTCCACGCTCATCCTGCTCGTCATGGCCTTTGCCGGTGTAGAGGGAATAAGAAAGGTGTACCGGCACGCGGTACATGAGGAGTACAGGTTCTTCAGCTACGGTGATGCCATGCTTCTTTTAAAGGATTGATACTATGATAGATTTTCATGTAAAAAAAAGATACGGAGGGTGTAAAGCCCGCACAGGCATACTCCGGATCAGGGGAAGAGAAATTCCCACCCCGGTCTTCATGCCTGTCGGGACCTACGCAGCAGTGAAGACCCTCTCTCCCGAAGAGCTGAAAGAGGTGGGCGCCGAGATAATCCTGAGCAACGCCTACCATCTCTACCTCAGGCCGGGAGAGAAGACCATCCGTTCACTCGGAGGTATCCACAGTTTTACAGGGTGGGACAGGGGCTACCTTACAGATTCGGGAGGATATCAGATCTTAAGTCTTTCGACTTTTCACGAGATTACCGGGAAGGGCCTTCGGTTTCGATCTCATATCGATGGATCCGAGCACTTCCTGACGCCGGAGGACGTGGTACGCATAGAGGAGGATATCGGCGCAGATATAATCATGCCGCTGGATATACCGACCGCGATAGGGTCTCAGTATGCCGCAGCCAAGACCGCGTGCGCCACCACGGTCGACTGGGCGAGGAGATCGAAAGAGAGGTGGGAGCGGGAGAAAAAGAGCTCGACGCTGTTCGGCATAGTACAGGGAAACATCTACAGAGACCTTAGGGAAAAGTGCGCAGCCCAGCTCATGGACATCGATTTTCCCGGTTACGCCGTCGGAGGGCTCTCTGTCGGCGAGGAGAAAGAGACGATGTATGAGGTCCTCGACTTCACTACATGCCTGCTTCCCGATGATAAGCCGCGCTATCTCATGGGGGTCGGAGCGCCTGATGACATCCTCGAGGCCGTTATTCGAGGTATCGATATGTTCGATTCTGTCCTCCCGACCCGGAATGCCCGAAACGCAACGGTATTCGTGCCTGGAGGCAAGCTTCTTCTGCGTAAGGCCGAGCACAGGGAGGAAGAGAGGCCTATCCAGGAGGGCTGCGGGTGCTACACATGCACCCACTTTTCACGGGCCTATGTCCGTCACCTCTTTAAAACACGCGAGATCCTCGCGTATCGTCTCGCGACGATCCATAACCTTCACTACCTAATAGAATTTGTATCGGGGCTGCGGGCTGCAATAGAAGGCGGCAGGATCGAGGAGTTCGTCGAGCTCTTCAGAAGTGGAGAACTGTAGTTCGGTGAGGGTTTTTATTCGCTAAAGGTCCCGACGATCTGAAAGTTCATGTCGTAGTTCACTACGTTGTTCCATAGGGACTTCTTCAGGCTTACATCCATAAACCTCGTGTCTTTGGAACCCCCGACCACGTTTCCCTCGGAGGCATACCAGTTGAAGATACAGTCTCCCGATGAACGGAGAGCGATCCAGTAGGTGCCCGGCTGGAGACCGGACTCCGTCTTCTTCCCGACAGGAAAGGCGATCCAGGGATTGTCCTCCATCATATGGCGAATCACAGTCGAGAGGATGGTGTAGGTCTGAAAGAGCTTTTGACTAGGCTTGCCGTCGCTGTCCGTAAATATCTCGACCCATATCCTTCCTTCGTCGCTGAACTTGATGAGCGGTAAACGCACCTCGGTGACGGTAACAGGGCTGTCCACGGTAAACCTCTGCGCATACACCCTGTTTCTCGTGGCAGCGATATCGAGGTTCTTTGAGATATCGATATTCGCGAGGAAAAAACCTTTCTCTTCTCCGGCAGTTTCTCGCGGAGAGGATGCTGCATGGGAAGTCCCTTCCCGGGGAGACTTCAGAGCCTCGAGACCGAGGTTTGGCTCTTCAGAATATGGTGACAGGTCCTGTACAGGAGGGCTCACGACGAGCTTTCCGAGATCTTCTTCACCGTACTTTTCAAACTCGACGGACACTACGTCGGATTTGATATCGAATATGAACTCCTTGAACAGGTTGCTCTCCCCCTTTTCCACATTCCAGACCTCGGCGGCGTATTCAGAATCAGGCCCGTGAGCCATCTTGATGACGTGCGACAGCAAACCGAGGTACATGCCGTGAGGGTCATACGACGCCCAACCGAAATCCGGGAAGAATACCTCGACCCAGTAGCGCTCTTTGTTTGGAAGGTCGAATAGTACCGTTTCATCCGACGTTACTATCGGTATCTCCTTCTGGAAAGATATGCCGTAGGCAACCCTCGCCGGTATTCCAAGTCCTTTAAGGATCGAACACGCGAGGTTACTTACTCCCTCCTCGTCTCCCCCCCGATGCTTCAGAACACTAAGAGCAGAACGGTCGGAGGCGGCCTCAGGACTGCTGGAGAGACCGATATTTCTGTCGATCCACAGAAAGACGCTGTTTACAACATCGACCTCGCGATAGAGGTCCTTTGAGAGGGTTCTACCGATATAGTTAATAATAAAGTCGTTCGAAGGGGCGAGGGCCGTTGATCCGAGGTAGATCTCCTGCGGGGCCTCGAGTATAACGGGAAAAGGAGCATTGCTCGAGACAGGGTAAAAGTTAGAGTATATCTGCGCTTTGAACTGCAGATCGAGCTGAACGATCCGTATATCCTTGTTCCAGGACAAAAGCGCGCCCTTGTTTCCGTACTCGTCGACAAATTCCTCTACATCGGTCGGATATGGTGTAAATGACTTGTAGAGGTCTGTAATCTTCTGGGACCAGAGCCCCGATGAGATTGAATCCGGATAGAAGAGGCGGTATCTGAGGTTCTTTGTGCCGGTATAGCTCGTAATCCGTTTTGTTACATAAGCGGTTACGCTGCTGTTCATCTCTCCATGAATATACAAAACTTCGCCATGCGCAGAACCACAGAGAGCGTAAAAGCTCATGAGAACTGAGATGATCAGGAAGAGCAGAAAAGTATACGATCTCTTTTCCCTTACACGAAACATTCGTTATTCCGAAAATAGTAATGACTTGAGCAGTTATAATACTATGAATGGTATTAAAAATCAATGATTTTCAAGATCAACGATCTGGTATACGGGACGCAATGAAACCGCTGAAAGCCGCATCATTCATATTTTCCCCGCTGCTCGGAGCTTTCATTGTCGGATACCTTCTCCTGAGATTCATGGAGATCCCCGCAAACTATTTTGCTCTCATTGTGATCGCAGGCCTCATCCTCTCTCTCTTCAATGGCGTGATGCTGGTGATCAGTATTTCAAAGGGGCATAAGTGAGAGGAGACTGCTGTGCAGTATTGCGCTTCGAACCGTTCATCGAGACCTATCCTGATTTTTCTGTGTAGTATCGCCGCACTCATGGGGCCTGTATCCGGTTTCTGTGATATGTATATTCAGGACGAGGTCACCGGTATAGACAAGAACGGAAGGGTGGAGGAGATACGGATCGAAAGAAGCTTTGTCGTACTTTCGGGAGAGAAGATCTATCACCATGATTTTTTGACGGTACGGATAATGAGTGACCTGTATCTCGACCCCGAAGCCCTCACGATGAGGGTATATAGAGACGGCATGGTATGCCCGCTCCTCGGACTGACAGCCGATATTCCGTTCCTTGAAGAAACTGGAAAGAACGATGTATATCGGTACAGGGCGGTATACCTTCCCTCCTGGAACGAGCCTGAGGGAGAGCATGAGGTAAGGCTCTATTACGGAGACAAAGGGGTGGTCACGAAACAGTCGCTGTCGTTTGTTCTGGAGAGGCGGCCTCTTTCTCCCATAAAACAGGGGCTCTCTATCGTCGACCTCGAGATGTACAAGAGCATAAAAGCACAGACCTGCACAGGCCCGTATGGAAACAGGACTGATTACAGAGCAATCCTCGAATGGGCTCGTTTCATGGGGGCCGACGCCCTCTGGGTTCTCGCAGGCGAGACTACCGCTTTCACTGGCAGAGAGGGGTCCCGTGGGGAGCTGTCACCGTGGGCGGACGGCCCCCTTGAAAATCTTTATCTCTTGAAAGGGGAAGCATCAGAGTACGGTGTCGAGATCGGTGCATACGTTATGAGCTTCTACGTGCCGGGAAAAGGTGGGGTTCCAGAACGTTACGAACCCGGAATCGGATACAACAGTGAAAACGACTATTTATACAGATCGCGTTTCATCTCTCTTGGTTGTGAGCAGAGGATTCTCGATATCATCGAACTCGTAAAAGGTTTTCAGAATGATCCGGATATCCGATACATTGGGTTCGACTTCCTTAGAACCGGCAGAGCGGACGGGTATGAACTCGCTCCTCTCGTGGTGAGAGACACGAACATTGAGGCGCCCCCGGAGTGGGAGCGGTTGAGTCTGACGCAGAAGACCAGGTGGTTTGCGAGAAAGGTCGAGGTCGAGAAGGACCCGATGATAGTGGAAAAGTGGAGATGGTGGCGGGCCAGGGAGGTCGCAAAGATCGTCGAGAGGGTGATATCTGAGGCGGGGCTCACCAAACCTGTCTGGGTGTACACTCTCGGATGGAACCACGGAAAGGAGCACGGACAGGACCCTGTCATGCTCTTTGATGCTGGGGTTGCAATAGATGCGGTGATGCTCTATGAATCGGATCGATTCCAGTTCCCGAGGATGCTGGAACAGTGGCGGAGGTATATAAAGGCCGGGCAGGGGAATGTCGTTATCGGAAATTGTGTCGATTACCGCCTGCTCGACTCCGCCGGTTTGTCTCCTCCTGAAGAATTCTACAGACGGAATGTTGAGGGCTACAGCGGGATAATGGACGGCGGTACAGCAACAGGCGTCTTTTTTCACGATATCTCGAGAGCGCTATGGGGTAGGAGAGGCGGCTACTCGTTCCTTGATTATGCGTTCGCGCACGGATCGAGCGTATACAGGCTCCTGCAGGAGACGGGGAATCTCGGCCTCGTCGTCGACATTGTTGTTGACAAGGTCACCGACAACAGGGATGCTTTCCGGAATGAAGAGAAGAGGGGCGATCTGGAAGGCTACCTTGTAGTGAAGAACAACAGCACCGCATCAATGAGAAACATCATTATCGAGACACTCTATTTTGGGAAGAGTGGCGTTTATTTGATAGAAAAAGAAGGATCCCGCAGCTTCACCTCATCGCTTCATATAGAGGAGATTCCTGGGCTGGAGTGCAAAAGGCTGAGATTTCATGCGGCCGGAGTTGCTCGGGAAGGCTTGAGGTTTATTGTTGATATAGAGGGAAAGAAACGGTACTATATTACAGAACCGGTCGATTCCATTCCGTAAATGCAGTACGTAGGTCGATCTCCTTATGAAGCCGATACACAGCATCATCGTTCTTGTTATCATGCTCGTAATGGGCGCATGCTCAAGAGATAAAGGCCGGGCGGTCTCTCCTCAGGTAACACCTGAGGAGATAGAGGAAAAAAAGATCCCCCTGAAAAAAGAAAAAGATACCGAAGAAGAGCAGTATGACATAGGTACGATAGGGGAGTTTACGCCGGAGATTTTTGTCCGTCTCACTATCCTCTACAAAAAAGAAAGTACGAGGTGGCTCGAAGAGGCGGCTTTACTCTCGGACGCCGAACAACACCGCTACTTCGAGGAATCGAACAGAAGCTTTTTCGAGTATTTCGGGATAACAGAAGAGGATTACATACGCTACAGTACGGATCACATCGACGAGCTCAACAAATATCTGGAGGAACACCCCGAACTTACCCCCCCACTCCAGGGCGAATAGGCCGGTAAAGTCAAACGGTCACGCTCATTCCCTCTCGCGCGTAGAAGAGATTAGTGAATCTTTTCTTATATTTGGACTGATTTTTCTTCAAAACGGCGTCAGAAGAGCCCGGATCATGGTGTGTCAGCGCCAGGGATTTGACCCCGGCTTTTTGAGCGACTTCTATCGCCATTTCAGGGATACTGTGGCCGAACCCCTGCCGTGGAGTCGGCGGGGTGCTGTACTGTTCTTTGCTGTACTGGGCGTCATGTATGAGAAGGTCGGCTTCTTTTGCAAACTGGATAAGCTTTGTATCGCCGAACTGGTAGCCTTCAACATCCGTGGCAAAAACGACGGCTCTTCCCGAGTGCTCGATCCTGTACACGAGAACGCCGTTTACAGGGTGCGCGTATTCGTTCATCACCTTCACAGCTACTGTTGTATCCTTGATAACGGCCTTCTCGTGATACCGGTTAATGGTTTTAGGAGTGGGGTTTTTTGTTTCAAGCAGGATGATGTTGTTCTCCTTTATGGTTTCAGTGCTCTTCACCGAGTTGGAGTGGTAAAAATCAACAGGGAAATTGGGGGGGATCATCGATCTTTCAAGGGTAATGCTGAGCTCGTTTCCGAAGTTTCGCGGTCCGAAAAGATGCAGCATGGTCTGGCCAAGGTACAAGGGTGCGAAGAAAGGAAGTCCCTGGGTATGATCGTGATGCAGGTGGGTGAAGAAGAGTGAAAGTTCGAGGGGTTTGTTCCCGCTCCCCTTGAAATAGTCGGCAGCAATCTTCTGCCCGAGCTTGATGATTCCTGTGCCGGCGTCGATAATGATTGTGCAGCCGCCTACAGAGACCTCGACGCAGGTCGTATTTCCCCCGAAAAGGAGAGTATCCTTCCCCCACACGGGGTAGCTTCCGCGTACTCCCCAGAATGTGACTTTAAACTCTTCTCCCATCTTTACCTGCTTCTATTCCGCTTTCTGTGGTTTTTACTCCGATTTCGGATATTAAATAATCGACCGGAACATCATTTTCCTTTACGGGCAAAGAACCGAGGATGAGGCGGTCGTAGGTAAGGGCGCACCGTGTTATAGCCGGATACTGAATGAGAAACCTGTCGTAGTAGCCGCCTCCGTATCCCAATCTGTCCCCCTTCAGGGTAAAGGCGAGGCCAGGGGTTATGACAATGTCGATATCACAATAATCGACTTCTTCGCACGAATCTGACGGCTCGAGTATCCCGTACGCACCGCTTTTCAGGTCGGAGGAACCGGGTTTATTGATGAGGAAGAAGCACATCCGCGAGCATCTTTTATCTATCCTCGGTACTGCAACGTATTTTCCGGCCTCTATCGACCTGCTCATTATCCTCTCTGTGCTTATCTCGCTTCTGAAGCTCACGTAGCAGAGTATGGCTTTCGACTGCTGAAATATTTTCCAGGAGAAGAGATTGCGCTCTATGAGCCGGTCCAGCACTGCCTTTTCCTCAGGGGGAACTGCGCTTCGTATCCTCTCGCACTTTCTCCTCGTATCCTTTTTCGTCAACTATTCTTCCTCCTTGTCTTCCAGTTTCCTCAAGAATTCGAGCCTCCTTTTCATCTCCTTTTCGTCTCCGAGTATGCCGGGAGAGTAAAATTCGACCTTGGAAACCGTATAATCCTGGCCAACCCAGTGATACCTGTAGTCGTGCGGGTACTTGTAGTCCTTCCCGCCCGAGGGTGAAGATCGAAGGTGGGGAGGTACCTCGAGGGTTTCGTTAGATTTTACATACTGCTGTGCCCGATCGATTGCAGTATAACTCGAGTTGCTCTTCGGCTGCAGAGAGAGGTATAATGTCACATGAGACAGGATGATACGTGCCTCAGGCATTCCGATACGCTCTACTGCGTCATGCCCCGCGAGTGCGATTGGGAGGGAGTGAGCATCAGCAAGGCCGATGTCTTCGCTCGCGAGGATGACGAGTCTACGCGCTATATAGAGCGGATCTTCTCCTCCTTCGAGCATGAGTGCGAGCCAGTAGAGTGCGGCGTCCGGATCCGACCCCCTGATCGATTTGATGAAAGCGGAGATGGTGTCGTAGTGGTAGTCCTCGTCGCGGTCGTAGAGGAGCGGCTGCTGATCTATGATTTTGTTGATGTCCTCCAATGAAACTTCTTTTTTCCCTTTGAGATGTAGTGCAGCTTCGAGGAGGTTGAGCATCCTCCTTGCGTCGCCGTTTGCATAACGCACGAGCCACTCTTTCGCATCTTCTGAAACCGCAACAGACTCCTCGGCCTCGGCCCTCTTCAGTATCCCATGCAGGGAAGGGCGATCGAGAGGCTCGAATTCGAAGAGCAGGACCCTCGAGCGTATCGGGGGGATGAGCACGTAAAAAGGGTTTCGGGTCGTCGTACCTATGAGTGTCACGAGCCCTTCTTCGAGTGCGGGTAGAAGGCCGTCCTGCTGGAGCTTGTTGAACCTGTGTATCTCGTCAATGAAGAGGATGGTTCGCATTCCTGTGTAACGGTTCTGCTCAGCCTTCTGGAACGATGATCTCAGGTCCTCGACTTTGCTCACTACAGCGTTGAGCCGTACTATCTCGCTTTTTGTGAGATTTGCTATCACGCGTGCAAGCGCGGTCTTTCCGCATCCCGCAGGACCGTAGAATATCGAAGAGGTCATCCGGTCGTTCAGGATAAGAGATCTCAGTACGCCGTCTTTTCCGACAAGCTTCTTTTGGCCGAAGAAATCATCGAGTGTCGTCGGTGAGAGCCTTTTCGCGAGGGGTATCCTTTCTTCTCCCATGTTTTCGAAGAGTGTGCTCATGAAGATTCAGCCTCCAGAGACGCTATAATACTCTTTCCGTTCGATATGAGCTCGTCCGTCCTTTGAGCGGAGCCCGATTCAGCCATGATCCTCATCACAGGCTCTGTGTTGGAGAGCCGCATATGGATCCATTCTCCGTCTGTATACAATTTTATACCATCTAATGTATTTAGTTCGAAATTATTAAATATGTTCTTGGCCTTGATGCATAAACGCTCGTACAGGCGCTCCTTTTTTAGAGAACCGAGATCGAGCTTCTGTTTCTTCATAGCGTATGAAGGAATTTTCCCTGTTATTTCAGAGACTGTCTTTCCGCTCTCTGCGAGAAGATCCAGAATAAGTGCCATTCCCACGATACTGTCCCTGCACGGATTTACTGTTGTGACGATAACTCCACCGTTTCCCTCACCGCCGAAAGAGGCACCGTGCTCGAGAAGCCCCTTCGTCACATTGATCTCGCCGATCTTTGTCCTTTTCACGTCGACCCCGAAACGGCGCGCAAGGTCATCCACCATCATGGATGTCGACAGATTGCACACGATGTCTGTCTTTCTATGCCTGAGGTACGATTCGCCTGCGAGCACCAGTGTGTACTCTTCGCCTACGGCGCATCCCTCCTCAGAGACGACAGAGAGCCGGTCGCCGTCCGGGTCCTGAGCAAATCCTATATCAGCCTCCTGCGCCCGGACCAGATCGCAAAGGTCCTCGAGGTTCTCAGGCGTAGGCTCAGGGCCCCTCGGAAAAGTCCCCTGCGGACGGTCGTGCACGCCGACCACCGTACATCCGAGCCTGTTTAAAAAATCCATATCCACGGCAGTTCCGCTGCCCCCCACTGGATCGATTGCGACCCTGAACTTCCTCTCCCGTATGCGGGAGGTGTCGATGAACCGAAGAACTTCATCGATATGAAGAGCATGCGCCTTTCTGTCGAACGTTACGCTCCCGATATTCTCATTTTTCTCCCATGAAACTGTAGCTTCCTGCTCTGCTGATAGCTCTTCGACTCTCCCCATACTCTCCTCGTCGAGGAAAAGACCTCTGCCGTTGCAAAGCTTCAGCGCGTTCCATTGCGGGCCGTTGTGGCTCGCTGTTATCGCTATTCCTCCGAGACAGCCGAGCTTTCTCGTACAGAAAAGTACCGTAGGGGTGGGAGCTACACCGATGTTTGTCACGTCGTACCCGAGGGAGGTGATCGTACCCTCTACAATTCGTTCGACCGCCGGGCCGCTTTTCCTCGTGTCCCTTCCGATCAGAAAACTCCCTCTTTTCTTCCCTGTTTCGCGTACGAATCCCTGTATATACCTCATGATGATGGGGGGAGTGAGACTTTCACCGACAATCCCGCGAATACCCGAAACGCTCACCATAAGAGGCATGTTGCCCTCCATACGCTGTCTCAGACAGAGTCTTTTGACAGTGTCTGGGAAGTCTCGCTCATAAATCAAAGTAAATATTAAGGAGCGTTTTTTTCACCGTAAATTCACATAAGCTGACACCTTTGTCATCATCTTTGTGAAAAAACCGTATTATTCGTTTAATATGATGATCTCTACCCTGCGGTTTTTCCTTCTTCCGTCTTCGGTTTCGTTG
>Ga0307378_10002796_pt1 | contig 26182 bp, 21 predicted proteins | sample UN1MG_FD_202238 | JGI IMG/M metagenome (GOLD analysis project Ga0307378, IMG submission 202238) | Soil microbial communities from Risofladan, Vaasa, Finland - UN-1 | ecosystem: Environmental > Terrestrial > Soil > Coastal area > Acid sulfate soil | place: Finland: Risofladan, Vaasa | collected...
ACCAGAACACCGCTCAAAAGGATCATGCATTTGGTAGGGCTCATAAACATGGAATATACGGGACGCCGGACGCCCAGTCAACGCCATTTCGGTTGCTCGCGACGGCGGATTTCTTTACAATCGCCGGCGTCTTGTCTTGGCGCGGCCGGCGTGCGGCACACGTTCGACCCGCCGATTCGGAGGTCATCCATGAACCACAAGCGCGTGGCGGTCTATCCCGGCGTCTTCGATCCCGTGACGCTCGGCCACCTGGACATCATCCGGCGCGGGGCGGCCCTGTTCGACCGCCTGATCGTCGCCGTGGCTAATAACCCCGCGAAGCAGTCGCTCTTTGCAGCCGAGGAGCGCGTCGCGATGGTCCGCCAGGCCGTCAAGGACATCCCGGGCGTCGTCGTGGACGCCTACGAGGGTCTGACGGTCGAGTACGTCCGCGGCCACGGGGCGTCGGTCATCCTGCGGGGCCTCAGGCAGCACTCGGACTTCGAGTACGAGTACCAGTTGGCCCTGGCGAACCGGACCATCAGCGGCGTCGAGACCCTGTTCGTGATGGCCGACGAGAAGGTGTCCTACATTTCGTCGAACCTGGTGCGCGAGGTCGCGCGCCTGGGGGGCGACGTCTCGCGCTTCGTGCCACCGGAGGTCGCCAAGGCGCTAAGCCCCCGGCACCGCCGGGGGATGCCGTAGCCCCCGGCACCGCCGGGGGATGCCGTAGCCCCCGGCACCGCCGGGGGATGCTTATCCCCACGCAATGCGTGGGGCTTATTGTTCCATGACGTACCGGATCGCAGCCTGCACGGAACCCGGAGTATTCAAGAGGCGTTTGCTCCCCTCTCTCGTCCACCAATGTTCGCGGCCACCCCCGACCCTCAGCCCATTCAATGCCTTGGTGGCGCGAACCTTGAGGACTCCCATGACCTTACCGGGACTCGAATCACTTGCTGTTACCACCGCGTGAACGTGGTTTGACCGAACGTTCAGGGCGTGAATCGTCCACCCCAATTTGTTGCAGGCCTGGCGAATGGCCGTATCGGCGACCCCGCGCAGCGGATGATCCAGGACAACGGGGGCCACTTTCATCAAGCGCCGGGCATGCCATTCCAGGATGGGAGAAGGCGGTGCAACGACTTCGTCGCCTTGGCGATGGCGGCTCACCCATCCGCGTAAATCGCCGGGCAACCACGTGCCATAGGTGGTCCACGTCAGGAAGTACGCCAAGACATCGCTCATCGCACAATCCCATTTATCCCCATGCAATGCAAAGGGATGAACGACATCCCCCGGCGGTGCCGGGGGCTTCACGCCGCCCCGAACCCGCGCTCGGCGATCTGGACCGCGAGGAGGAGCGCGCGGGCCTTATTGAGGGTCTCTTCGTACTCGCGTTCCGGTTGGCTGTCGGCCACAATCCCCGCCCCCGCCTGGACGTCGAGGTGGCCGCCCGAAAGGACCATCGTCCGAAGGGCGATGCAGGTGTCCATGTTACCGGCATAATCAATGTATCCGACGGCGCCGGCGTAGGGTCCGCGCTTGGTGGGCTCGAACTCGTCAATGATCTCCATCGCGCGGACCTTCGGCGCGCCCGAGACCGTCCCGGCGGGGACGCTGACGCGGAGGGCGTCGAGGGCCGTCAGGCCCGGCTCGAGCTCCCCCGTCACGTTCGAGACGATGTGCATGACGTGGCTGTAGCGTTCGACGTGCATCACGTCGGCGAGTTGGACCGTGCCGTAGCGGGCGACGCGGCCGACGTCGTTCCGCGCGAGGTCCACGAGCATGACGTGCTCGGCCCGCTCCTTGGGATCGGCGAGGAGTTCCTCCTCCAGGCGCTTGTCTTCTTCCGGCGTCTGGCCTCGCGGCCGGGTGCCGGCCAGGGGGCGGCTCGTGATGCGGCCGTTTTCGACGCGGACCATGACCTCGGGGCTTGACCCGATGAGTGTCACGTCGCGCGTCCGGAGGAAGAACATGAATGGAGATGGATTGATGACCCGAAGGGCGCGGTAGATGTCCATCGGGTCCGCCCCGGAGCCGACCCGGAGGCGCTGCGAGAGGACCACCTGGAAGATGTCGCCCGCCCGGATGTATTCCTTCGAGGCCTCGACGGCCCTGAGGAAATCCTCGCGCCGGAAGTTCGACTCGAACGGAAGGCGGACCGGTTCGCTCCGGACCATGTCCTCGACCTTCAGGGGCGACGGCCGCCGCAGCCGGTCGCAGACGGCGTCGATCCGCCCGCACGCCTCGTCATAGGCCGCGCCGCCGTCCGCCCCGCCGCCGAGGATCGCGCTGGAGACCACCTGGACGGTCTTCAGGACGTGGTCGAAGATGACCATCGTGTCGTAGAACCCGAAGACCATGTCCGGGAGGCCCCGGTCGTCCTTCGGGCACCGGGGCAGGTTCTCGTAATGGCGGATGATGTCGTAGCCGACGTAGCCGACGGCCCCGCCGGCGAATCGCGGCAAACTGCCGTGATGGACCGCCTTGTGGGCCGCCAGGAGTTCGGCGAGTTTGGCCAACGGGTCGGCACACTCCATCGTTTCCGTGCCGTCCGGGCCGATCACCTCAAAGCGGTTGCCGAACGTGCGTACGGTCTTTCGCGGCCGGACGCCCAGGAACGTGTACCGCGCGACGCGCTCCAGGCCGACGACGCTCTCGAGGAGAAATCCCTGCTCGCCCTCCGCCAGAAGTTTCCGGAACGCCAGGACCGGCGTCAGGTGGTCCGCCAGGAGCGTCCGATAGACGGGGATGGTGTTGCCCTGGCGCGCCAGGGTCAGGAACTCCTGTTTCGACGGTTCGTACATGAGGCCACTCCTGCCGCTAGTCAACCGCAGCAGTATATCAGGCGGGTCAAGCGGCGTCACGCCTCCAATTGGCCAAGGTTTTGCGCGGTCGCCCTGGGCGACCGCGCCCAATCGAGACATTTCCTTGCCCCCCCGGTGCCCTTGCCAGTATCATCCGGGTCGCGGGTGGGTCCGATAACCGCGGAATTGCTTCAAGGAGGCCCGTGCACCATGCCGATAACGCTCTGGATACGACGCAAGCCGGGCTGTGAAGACCTTTCCCTGCCCCGATACATGAGCGAGGCGGCGGCGGGAATGGATGTCAGTGCAGCCGTGGACGAGCCGGTCGTCCTGGCGCCGGGCGACGTCAAACTCATTCCGACGGGTCTATATGTTGCCGTCCCGGCGGGATACGAGGTCCAGGTCCGGCCGCGAAGCGGGTTGGCCCTGAAGCACGGCCTGGTGATCGTCAACTCGCCCGGGACGATTGATGCGGACTATCGCGGCGAAGTGGGGATCATCGTCGGGAATATCGGTCGCGAGCCGTTTACGGTGACGCGCGGCCTGCGGATCGCCCAGTGGGTGGTGGCCGCCGTCGCTCGGGTCGAAGTCGAGATCGTCGCCGAACTGCCGGAAACGGGCCGCGGCGACGGCGGATTCGGACACAGCGGAACCCATTAACCCGCGGCCGTCGCGCCGAGGCCGGGCTACGCCACGGCGGAGCCCGCCCAGGGCGGGGCGGAGCCGGGGGCCGGAAGCGAGGTGGGCGTGGAGCCTGCGAGTCGCACTCAGAAGATCGCCGCCGTCATCACGTTATTCGGCGGACTGTTCCTGGCGGCCAGCGTCCTGTCGTTCGACCCGGCCGACCCGCCCAGCCACGCCATCTGGCCGCCCCACGCGACGCCGAGCAACTGGTGCGGCACGGTCGGCGCCTACATCGGCTATTCCCTCCTGTGGGCCATCGGCGACGGCGCCTATCCGATGCTCCTCTTTATCCTGTCGGGTGCGTTTCTGTGGGTGTCGCGGATCAAGGCCGAGGACAAGGTCTTCCGGGCCATCGGCGCGGCGCTGCTGGTGCTCGTCGTCTCGGTCGCCTCGGCCATGCTGATGGTCGGGGCGCGCCTGCCGGAAGGCAACGGCGGCGTCTTCGGCCTGGCGGCGTGGCAATACCTCGAGCCGCGCCTCGGGGCGCTTGGCCTCAGCCTCCTCATGCTCCTGCCGGCGGCACTGGTGGGCTTGGTGCTCCTCACGGACACGTGGCTCGTGACCGTGCCGCTGGCGATCTTCCGGTGGCTGAGGGACCGCGCGGCCGATCCTTCGCGGCGTCTGGCGACGGCGGCCCTCGCCACAGCGAGCGCCCGCCTCGGCCTCGATGGCGCGGGCGCGGCCGTGGCCGACCCGGACGTGGACGTGGACGTGGACGTGGACGTGGACGAGGTCCCCCGCCCCATCGTCCGCAAACAGCGAAAGCCCAAGCCGGCGCCTGAGGACGAGGAACCTGAAGCATCGGAACCGTCCGACTCGCGGGAGGCCGACCGGGAATCCGCCGAGGAGAAAGGCGGTCTTTCCGGCCCCTCGGAGTCCGAGCCGCCGCCTCTGCCGCGCCACGTGATCATCCGCCACAGCCGACCTACTCCATCGCCGGAGGATGAGGAAGAGGAGGACTTCGCGTTCACGCCCCTCGCCTCCACGCCGCACAACCAGGATTACCAGTTGCCGAGCACGGACCTCCTGGAGGATCCGGAGTACACGGAGCCGGGCGACCAGGAAGAGCATATCCGCCAGCAGGCCGAGACGCTCACGAAGACGTTGGCGGAATTCGACGTGTCGGCGGGCGTCGTCGCCATCGAGACGGGGCCGGTCGTCACGCAGTACGAGTTGGCGCTGGCGCCGGGCATCAAGGTCGGCAAGGTGATCGGCCTGTCGGACGACATCGCCATCGCGCTGAAGGCGCCGAGCGTCCGGATCGTCGCGCCGCTGCCGGGCAAGGACACCATCGGCGTCGAGGTGCCCAACACGTCGCGGCAGATTGTACGCTTGAAGGAAATCGTGCTGGCGGCCAAGGACGCGCCGCAGCGGATGGGCCTGCCCCTGTTTCTCGGCAAGGATTCGACCGGCGACCCGCTCGTGCGCGACCTGGCCTCCATGCCGCACCTCCTCATCGCCGGCACGACGGGCAGCGGCAAGAGCGTCTGCCTGAACTCGATCATCATGTCGCTGCTGCTGACGCGGACGCCGGATGACCTGAAACTGGTCCTCATCGACCCGAAGATGGTGGAACTGTCGGTCTTCAGCCGCCTGCCGCACCTCATGTGCCCGGTCGTCAACGACATGCGCAAGGCCGAGGCGATCCTCGGCTGGCTCGTCGAGAAGATGGACGCGCGGTATCGGACGCTGTCGCAGGCCGATGCCCGCAACATCACGGTCTACAACGCCCTCTCGCGCCAGGAGATCATCGAGCGCTTTGAGCCGGCCGGTCCCGAGGAAGAGGCCAAACTCACGTTCCACATGCCGCACATCTGCGTCATCGTGGACGAGTTGGCCGACCTGATGATGGTGGCCGCCAAGGAGGTCGAGACGCACGTGACGCGCCTGTCGCAGAAGTCGCGGGCCGTGGGTATCCACCTCGTGATGGCGACGCAGCGGCCGAGCGTGGACGTCCTGACGGGCCTCATCAAGTCGAACCTGCCGATCCGGGTCTCGTTCCAGGTGGCCACCCGCGTGGACTCGCGGACCATCCTCGACTCGATGGGCGCCGAGAAACTCCTCGGCCAGGGCGACATGCTCCTCATGACCCCCGGCGCCAACAAGTTCATCCGGGCGCAAGGGGCTTTCGTCAGCGACACCGACATCCAGAAGGTCCTCGACTTCGTCACCGAGAAGGCCGAGCCGGCGTTCCAGCGCGAACTGGTGCAACTCAAGGTGGACGGCGACGAGGAGCCCGGACCGGACCACGAGAGCCTTCTGGCGATCGGCGCCGACGACCAACTCTATAACCAGTCCATCGAGATCGTCCTGGAGCACCAGCGCGGCAGCGTGAGCCTGCTCCAGCGGCGGCTGGGCATCGGTTACGGCCGGGCCGCGCGCCTCATTGACCAGATGGCTGAGGACGGCATCGTCGGCCACTACAAGGGCAGCCAGGCCCGCGAAGTCCTCCTGACGCTGGAACAGTGGCAGGCCCTGAAGGAGCAGCGCCGGCCGGACGAAAACTCGAAGGATAAGCACTTGAGCGAAGAAGAGGCCGACCTGGAAACGTAAGACGGTCGCGCATCGGACAACCGAAGGCCTCTTAGAGCCGTTGTTGTACGCGGAGCCGCGTCCTCCCCCCTACCGCGGCTCCGCCTTTTTGCGCCGGGGGGTCGCCGGCCACCCTGGCTCGCCCCGGGCGAGCCCGGGTGGCCGGGCCGACGGCGGCGGGCTATAATGGCGCCGCTCGGGGCCGGCAACTGCCGGGAGTGTGCCATGGAGATCCATCCGTTCGTGCTCGGCTCGTTCGAGGTGTCGGCCTACGTGGTCATCGCTGATAGGCTGGAGACCGGAGACTTGAGGCCGGAGGCACGACACGCCGTTCCTCCAGTCTCCAGCCTCCAGTCTCCAGCCTATTCCGTCGCCGTCATTGATGCACCGGAAGGGTCGGAGGCCATCGTCGAGTTCTGCGACGCGAGGGGCCTCGCGCCCGATATCCTCGTCAACACGCACGGCCACGGCGACCACATCTTCGCCAACGCCCTGCTCCGAAAACAGTGGCCGGAGATGAAGATCGCCATCGGAAAGGCCGACGGTCCGATGCTCGGGAGCCCCCTCAGGAACCTGTCGGCGGTCATGGGCTCGTGGGTCAAGAGCCCGAAGGCGGACCGGCTCCTGGAGGACGGCGACCGCGTCGAAGTCGGATCGGCGGCGCTCGAGGTCCTGGCGACGCCCGGCCACACGCGCGGCGGCATCAGCCTCTACACGCCCGAAGGGCCCGACGGGCGGCCCGTGGTTTTCACGGGCGATGCACTGTTTGCCGGCGGCATCGGGCGGACGGATTTTCCGGGGGCGAGCCACAAGACGCTCTTGGAGTCTATCCGGAAGCGCCTCCTCTCGCTCGCGCCCGAGACGGTGGTCTATCCCGGCCACGGCCCGCCGACGACGGTCGGCGAAGAGGCCCGCGGCAATCCGTGGCTCTGACGGCCCGAGCGAGGCGGCCGGCCGAGGAAATAGCAAGGCCGCCGACTCGGTCCCCCACAAAAACCGAGTCGACGGCCAAAGTGGCAGAAGAAAGCCGCAGCCCGAGCCTACTCCAAGAGGCCGTTACCGCGCCTCGTTCTGAGTGATGACGAGATTGTCGATGAGGACCTTCGCGCCGCTGATCTGAACGCCGGCGGCGCCGCCGACGAGAGGCCCGACGCCGGCCTGGCCCGTGTCGGTCCAGACGACCTGCCAGCCGAGAGGCTCCTCGGTGTCGGTCCGCCAGAACTTGCCGGCCACGCTCACGCCTCCGGCGATCCGCTGGACGCGGATCTTGAAGGTGTACCACCAGCCCTCGACGGGCGGCGAATCGAGGCGCATCTGGGCCTGCCTGGGTTCCAGAAGCAGCCGCTCGGCCCGGGCCGACAGCGGCCGGTTGCCGGCGCCTTCCCTGGCGGCGAACTGCTTGACGAGGCGCAGCCGGTTCGGCGACAACTCCAGGACGTACCCGGTGTGGTCGGCCCGGCGACAGGTCGCGGCGCCGATCGTGTAGTCGCCATGCGACGCGACCAACTTGATCTCGACCTGGAGCGTGTAGTCCGCCAGGTCGGGTTCGCCCGTCAGGAACTCGGCGCCCTGGAAGTTGACCTCGTCCTGCTGGAGGGCTTTGCCGTGCGGCACCTCGACGACCTTGAACTCGCTGCCGCGCGTCAGCACCAGCGCCCACGAGGAAGGCGTGCCGACGTCGTAGGAGTCGAAGTCCTCGACGAAGAGCGGCGTCGGCTCCTCTTGCCTCGCCGCGGCGAGTTCGGACTGGAACTTCTTGGCCACGTAGGCTGCCATCTCGGGATCGCGGACCCGCTGGAACCGCCGGCCGGCGCTCCGGGCATCGGCCAGTTCATAGCGGCAGAGGTATCCGGCGGCAAACCAGAACCGATCATGAACCGCGGCCACGGTCTCGTACTGGCGCATCGCCTCGGCCACGTCCTGCTCCTGAAGGGCGAGGTCGGCGTGGAGAATACGGGCCATCGGGCCGCCCGGGCCGGCCTCGGCGTCGGCCAGGACCCTCGCCGCCTCGGCCGACCGGCCGAGCGATTCCAGGCACCAGGCCCTCAGGAGCCAGGAGGAATGGTCGTCGGGCAGCGCCGCCAGGGCCTTCTCGTAGCGGCCCTCAAGGACCAGGCTCCGAGCGGCCGCCAGCGGATCGCTTTCCGCGGCCGGCGGTCCGGCCTGGGCCAGGAGCACCGAGGCCAGTGGCCACGACGCCGGGCCTGTCGCCACCGACTCCGCCTGCGACCGCCGGGCGATGGCGCTCTGGATCAGGAAACGGATGTCATCGGCCTGGCGATTCTCGCGCGGATGCTGACCGATGTAGGCCACCAGCAGGAGATCGCCCACCTGGTCGAGCGAAGGCGACGGACCGGCGAGTTCCTCGCTGACGGCGGCCCGGGCCAACTTGGCCACCGGCCCGAACTCCGTGCGGCGATTGACCTCGCCGGAGAACTGGACCAACCGGACGAGGGAACCCTGCGGCGTCACGGTTTCCGTGGAGGCCAGGCGAAGCCCGACGACGGCCAAGACGGCCGCCGCGGCCGCCACCGCGACCGGCAGCGCGATGCGGACCCACCGGGCCCGCCCGAGCCGGACGCTCAACGGATGCTTCGGTTGGCGGCCCAGAAGGCCACGGAATCGAGCCCGGCGACGCAGGGATTCCGCGGCGTCCTCGGAAAGGTCAACCCGGCTCCCACGGCCGAGCCGTTCCAGGCCGGCCGCGATCTCGCGAATGCTTTCGGCACGGATGTGGCACGAGCCGCAGTCGGCCGCATGCCGCCGGAGGCGTTCGGCCACCTCCGGCGACGCAGCGCCTCGCTCCAACTCGAACCATTCGTGCGTGTGTACGCAATCCATAGTAGTCCGTCCCCCCCCATCCCCATGTCTCGTGTAGTAGCCGCGCCCTGATTCACCCAAGCGCGGTTGCCACCAGCGATGTGCCCCTGGAGACCGCCAAGGATGCCCATCCCACGCGGCCTCCACCAATTTATACGACTAAGTCGGCATTTCGTTGGAACCGGGAGAGGATTTTCCGCTCCCGCGTTTGCGATAGCGGCGACGGAGGTACTCCAGGCCGTAGTCCATGCGGCTGCGAGCGGTGGACTCGGGGCACCCGACAATGGCGGCGATCTCGCGGTACGACAGTTCCTGGAGGGCCCTCAGGACGACGACCTCGCGATACGGGACGGGCAGTTCCAGGAGGGCCTGGGACAGGCGCTCGAGTTCTTCCTGCCAGGAAGTCCGTTGCTCGGGCTCCGGGCCGCTGGGGGCGATGAGGGTCTCGGCCAGGGCGTGGAAATCGTCCGGAACGATCGCGCGCTTCTTCTTGAGGTAGTCGGACGCGAGGTTCCGGGCGATGGTGTAGAACCAGGTGCTGAACCGCTTGGGATACTCGTAGTAGTCGGCCTTCTCAAGGATCCGGAGGAAAGTCTCCTGGGCGATGGCCTCGGCCTCGGTCCGGTTGCCGACGAGGCGATAAAGGTAACTGGTGATCGGAACGCGGTAACGCGCAAACAGATCGTTGAAGGCTTCCTCGTCGCGACGCCGCTGCAAGCGAAGCATCAGGTCTTCGTCGCTTACGCTACGGTCGTCCATCCAGGCCGCCTTCCGAGTCCACAAGCACCTTCGACCGGACCAGCCACCGATGCAGCGACTCGGTGAAACCCTGCCCGAAAGTAAACAGAACGGGCGTCAGAATCAACGTGAAAACGGTCGAAACGAGGAGCCCGCCGACGATGACCGACCCGAGGCCCTGGTAAAGTTCCGAGCCGGGGCCGGGCCGGAACACCAGGGGCAACATGCCCAGGATGCTCGCCAGGGTGCTCATGAAAATCGGGCGGATGCGGCTGCGGACGCTCGCCACGACCGCCTCGCGGACCGCCAGCCGCTCGTTCCGCATGAAGTTCAGCGCCTGGGCCACCACGAGGATGGCGTTGTTGACGATGATGCCGATGAGGATGACGAACCCCAGCATCGTGACCACGTCGAGCATGGGCGGCGGCTGGTGCATGACCATCCCGTTCCAGATCATCATGAAGAAGAGCATTCCGTAGCCGCCGACCACGGCCAGCGGCACGCTCAGAATCACGACCAGCGGGTGCAGGAAACTTTCGAACAGGGCCGCCATCAGGAGGTACGTGATCACCATCGCCAGGGCAAAACTCCATTTCATAACGGTCCACATCCGGTCCAGGTCGCGCGCCGTGCCGCGCAGATCCACAATCACGTTGGGCGGTATCGTCCCGTTGTCCTGAAGCGGGCCGACGACGCTGTGGCGGATGTGGTCCACGACCTCCCCGATGGCGGTGTCGCCGGCCACCGTGCACTCCAGATTGACGCTCCGTTGCTGCTCGGTATGTTCGATCGAGGTGAAACCCGACGCGGGCCGCAGGGGCGCCACCTGGCCCAGGGCGACCGTCTGGCCGGTGGGCGTCCAGATCGGAACGTCCTCCAGCATCTCGATATGCTCCCGGTATCTCGGGTCGCCGCGCAGCGTGAGGTCGATCTCGCGGCCGCTCTCCTGGCGGAAATCGTCCACCTTGACGCCGTTGACGAGCGCCGCGACGACGTAGCCGACCTCGGAGGCCGTCATGCCGACGTCGGCGGCGCGTTTGCGGTCCAGCGTCGGCCGCAGTTCCCAGTTGCCCAGTTTGTAACTGGGGATGATGAAAAGGACGCCCGGCGTCTGGGCGATCTTGGGCTTCATCATCTCGGCGATGCGATAGAGTTGCTCGACATCGTCGCCGCGGATGGTCAAGGCAATGCTCTGGCCGCCCGCCATGCCGCGACGCTGGAACAGGCTGACCTGCTCGGCAAAGACCTGGATGCCGGCGATCGGATCCCTGTAATACCGGGCATTGTCCTTCCACCACTGCTCGATGACGAACGCGGGCATCATGGGCGGGGGCCGGTTGCCCATGGCGGCCGAGACGGCCTGGACCATCTCGCGGGCCTTGTTTCCGTCCGCGGCCATCGCGCCGAAGAACATGACGTCCGGGAGCGTGACGATGAAGAGCCGCTTGACCTGGGGCAAGGCGCGGACGCGGCCCTCGATCTCCTTGGCCACGACGAGATTGTGGTCCACGCTCGCCCCGGCCTCCGTGATGACATAGCCCAGGACGAAGTTCTGGTTGCCGAGCGGCAGATAGGAGGCGGGGACCATCCGGACCATCGCGACCATCGCCCCGCCGAAAACCGCGAGGATGATCGCGACGGCGGCCACGCCGCGACCGGTGCGCTCGAGAAGCCAGGCCACCAGGCCGGTCACGCGGTCGCGGAAGCCGGCGCCCAGCCAGCCAAAGAGGAGCCACCGGCCGACCCACCCGGTCCACCCCATCTCGGCCACGTCGGACGCCTTGGCGGTCTTCAGAATCCGGGCCGTCAGCATCGGGATGACCGTGATCGAAACCACCAGCGAGAGCGACACGCTGATGGCGATGGCGAGCGAGATGTCGCGGAACAGTTGCCCCGCCTCTTCCTGGATGAAGAAGATGGGGATGAATACGGCCACCGTCGTCAGCGTCGAGGCCAGGACCGCCAGCCAGACTTCCTTGGCGCCGTCGATGGCCGCTTGGAACGCGGACTTCCCCATCTCGCGGTGCCGGTAGATGTTCTCGAGGACCACGATGGCGTTGTCCACGAGCATGCCGACGGCGAACGCCAGGCCCGCCAGGCTGATGACGTTCAGCGTCCGGCCCATCAGCCACATGAAGATGAACGTGGAGATGAAACTGATCGGGATGGCGAGGACGATCGCCAGGATGGCCCTGAGGCTCCTCAGGAAAAAGACCAGAACGAGGCCCGCCAGCGCCGCCGAGATCCAGACGTTCTCCTTCAGCAGGTTGATGGCCTGGTCAATATAGGTCGCTTCGTCGTACTCGACCGTCAGATGCATCTTCTGCTGCGCCAGGAGGTTGGCGTTCAGTTCACCCACGGTCTGGTAGACATCGCGGATAATGTTCACGACGTTCTCGCCGGTCTTCTTCTGGATCGCGAAGACGATGCCGCTCGCGCCGTCAATGCGGACGTAATTCTCGGCGTCCTTGAAGGCCTCGGTGTCGGCCTTGACCAGGTCGGCCAGGCGGACGTCGGGCATCCCCTGGCGGCGGAGGACGACGTTCTCGATGTCCTCGTGGGTGCGGAACTCGCCGACCGTGCGGACCGGCCAGCGGCTGGTGTCCTCATTGATGCGGCCGCCGGGCGTGTTGCGGTTCTCGCGAGCCAGCAGTTGCCCCAGTTCCACCGGCGAGACGTGATGCGAGGCCAACTTGTAGGGGTCGAACATCACGACCACGTGGCGTTCGCGGCCGCCGTAAATGTCCACGCGGCTGACGCCCGAAATGCGCTTAAGGTACGGCTGGAGGACGTCCACCGCGTACTGTCGGAGGTCGTCCGAGGTCTTTCCTTCCCCGACGAGCGAAACGAAGGCGATCGGGTGGGCCATCCGTTCGCCGAAATAGATGACGGGCTTGTCGGCGTCCTTCGGAAGTTCCCGGACGAGGTTCAACTTGTTGCTCACGTCCACGCCCGCGAGCGTCCGGTCGGTGCCCCAGTCGAACTCGAGGCGGATGTCCCCCGAGTTCTCCTGGCTCGTGGAGGTCATCTCGCGCAGGCCGTCCACGGCGTTGAGTTGCTCCTCGATGCGCTCGACGACCGCGCTTTCGATCTCCTGCGGGGCCGCACCCGGATAGGTCACCGTGACGCCGACCACCGGCACTTCGACCGTGGGCGTCAACTGCCGCGGAATCATGAACATCGCGATCACGCCGAACAGCAGGGCCAGCAGGATGCCGACCGTCACCGGGACGGCGTGACGCACGCAAAACGCAATGAAGTTCATTCGGCCGCCCCTGCCGTCTTGACCCCCGCTTTGGCGTCTGCGGCCGCGCTCGTCGCCGTCTCCTTCGGATACACCCGGACGGCCGCTCCGGGCGAGAGGAGATAAGTCCCCCGCGTCACCACCGGCGTGCCGGCCTTCAGGAGATCGCTTTCGACCTCCATGTAGCGGCCGAATCCGCCGACGAGGCGCACCGGGATCGCGACGGCATACTGGACCGGCGGCACCGCAGGGCCCAGTTCTTCCACGGGTTGCGCGGGCTTGGGGTTCTTCGTGTCCTTCGGGTCCGCCGCAGGCGCCGCGGCGGCCGCCTGCCCGGCCGGCGGCTTATCGGCGACCGTGTAGACCACGTCGCGGCCCTCCTGGCGGATGACCGCGGCCTTCGGGACCAGCAGCGCCTGATGCTCGGCGCCGACCGGGAGCCAGACCTTGGCCAGGAGACCACCGGCAATCACCGGCCGGCCGTTCTCCATGACGTTCGTAACGTCCACGCGGACGGGGATCGTGTGGGTCGCCTCGGACGCCCGCGGGACGATCTGGGAAATGACGCCCTCAAACTCGCGGTCGTTCAGGGACTCGAAAACGACCGGCGCCTTGCCCCCCTTCTGGACGCCCGCCAGGTACCGCTCCGGGACATCCGCCTGAATCCGCACGACCGCCAGGTCGGCCACCTCGGCCACCGGGACGCCGGGCGCCAGCCACTCCCCTTCCTCGCAGCGCTTCCGCACGATGAAGCCGTCGAACGGCATCGTGACGGTCATCTTGGCCAGCGTGTCCTTGAGGGCCTCGACGACAGCCGTCTGGGCGGCCGCCTGGGCGCGGGCGTTCTCGATATCCTCGACGCGGTTGCCGGCCCGGTAAAGGGCCAGGGCGGCTTCGGCCTCGGCGAGTTGTTCCTTGGCCTGGCGATACGAGGCCTCGACGGCATCGCGTTCGGCGGGCGTGCTCGCCCCATCCGCCAGGAGCCGCTTCGTCCGTTCGTGCTCGAGGTTCCAGCGGTCGTAGGCGGCCTGGGCGGCTTTGAACCGGGCCTCGGCCTGCTTGATCTCTTCGGGGCGGAACCCCTGCTCGGCCTTCTTCAGTTGCGCCTGGGCCGACGCCAGCAGGCCCTCGGCCTGCTTCAGTTGCAGTTCGACCGGCAGCCGCCGCATCTGGCAGATGGGGGCTCCCGCAGCGACGTAGTCGCCGGCGTCCGCCAGGACCTTCTCGACGCGGCCGGCCGTCTCGGCGCTCAGGGTGCTTTGACGCCGCGCCTCGGCCGTTCCGAACAGTTCCACCGCCCGGCGGATCGACCGGACTTCGGCCGGCTCAAGGTAGACCGGCGCCGGCCCGCCCATCTGGGCCAGGGCCGCGCTGCCGCTGGCCAGGATAATGGCCAGTGCTCCCAGGCCGACTCGAATAGATGGCTTCACGTTGCGATTCTCCCTGCGACCCCCGCGAGACCGTCCGTTTCCTTGGGGCGAATGTCAACATTCGTAAACCTTTGCGCGCAATCATACGGCAGGCCGGCACGCGCGTCAACATAGTGACCGGCCAGGGCGCTTCCGGCCTCCGACTATCCATCGGGTGCGGGGCGTCCTCACCCCGCACCCCGCGCGGTAACAGCCGCAATCCTCAAGCGTGCGGGGTGAGGACACCCCGCACGCGACCTTCAGGGATGCACCCGTAATGGAGGGACCCTACGGGGCTTTTTTTCTTGACCGCGGCCCTTGCAGAGGCTAACCTGACCGGGCATCGCGGACTTGGAAACGTGACTGTCTTGCCGCACTTCAATCTCGGTCAACTCGCATCTATCGCCAAGGCGGCAGTGCCACATAGCGTCTGCGTCTTGTAGCCAGCCGGCCGAGGGTCTCCGCTTGGTCGGGTGGCTTTTCTTCTGTGGAACCGGAGTCGGGAGGTACAAAGCATGGCACGCGGCAAAGTGAAGTGGTTCAATGACCAAAAAGGTTTCGGATTCCTCGAACAGGAAGGTGGCGGCGACGTCTTCGTCCACTATTCCAGCATCACCGGCGAAGGTTTCAAGACGCTCGCCGAAGGTGACGAAGTCGAGTTCGACCTGACTCAAGGGCCGAAGGGGCCCAAGGCCGAGAACGTCAAGCGGGTCACTCCCTAGGCCACCCGACGGCCTGGGCCACGATACCAACTCATGCGGCGGCTTCCGGAGCATCCGGAGGCCGCTGGTTTTTTGGTGAGCCCGCGCCGCCGGAATTCCACTTGCCCTGATAGCGGCCTTGCGGGTAATAATATGGGACTTTCCGCGGGCCATGCGGCTATGGAGGATCAAATGCCAAAGAACAAGGTCGTGTTGGAGGAGAAGGACATTCCGCGCCAGTGGTACAACCTGGCCGCCGACCTGCCGACGCCGCCCCTGCCGCCGCTCGGACCCGATGGCAAGCCGGTCAGGCCGGAGATGCTCACGCCGGTCTTTCCGATGAACCTCATCGAGCAGGAGGTCAGCACGAAACGCTGGATCAAGATTCCCCAGGAGATCCTGGAGATTCTGGCCCTCTGGCGTCCGTCGCCGCTGTACCGTGCCTACCGGCTGGAGCAGGCGCTCGGCACGCCAGCCCGCATCTATTACAAGCACGAGGGCGTCTCGCCTCCCGGCAGCCACAAGCCCAACACGGCCGTTCCGCAGGCCTGGTACAATAAGCAGTTCGGCATCAAGCGCCTCTCGACCGAGACGGGCGCCGGCCAGTGGGGCAGCGCCCTGGCGTTCGCCTGCTCGCTCATCGGCCTCGAGTGCAAGGTGTTCATGGTCCGGATCAGTTTCGACCAGAAACCGTACCGGCGGCTGATGATGGAGACGTGGGGCGCCAAGTGCATTCCGAGCCCCTCCAACGAGACGAAGGCCGGCCGCGACATCCTCGCCAGGATGCCCGACACGCCGGGGTCCCTCGGCATCGCCATCAGCGAGGCGATCGAGGCCGCCGTCACCGACCCGACGGGCCAGACCCGCTACTCCCTGGGGAGCGTCCTCAACCACGTCCTCCTGCACCAGACGATCATCGGCCAGGAAGCCAAGAAACAACTCAAGAAGTTCGGCGAGAAACAGGTGGACACCGTGATTGCCTGCGCCGGCGGCGGGTCCAACTTCGCCGGCATCGCGTTTCCGTTCGTCGCCGACAAGATCGCCGGCGCCCAGATTGACATCATCCCCGTGGAACCGGAATCGTGCCCGACGATGACGCGCGCCCCCTTCGTCTATGACCACGGCGACACGGCCCGCATGACGCCGCTGCTGGCCATGTACTCGCTGGGTCACGCGTTCGTGCCGCCGCCCATCCACGCGGGGGGCCTCCGGTATCACGGCATGGCACCCCTGGTGAGCGCCGCCATCCGCGACAAACTCGTCACGCCGCGCGCCTACCATCAACTGAAATGCTACGAGTCGGCCGTCCTCTGGGCGCGGACCGAGGGCTTCATCCCGGCGCCCGAAACGTCGCACGCCATCGCGGCCGTCATTGATGAGGCGAAGAAGGCCAAGGAAGAGGCCAAGGAAAAAGTCATCCTCTTCTGCTGGTCGGGTCACGGACTGATGGACCTATCGGGATACGACGCTTACTTCCGCGGCAAGTTGTCGGACCACGCGCTGCCGCAGGAGGAATTGGACAAGAGCCTGGCGTCCATCAAGGACCTTCCGAAACCGCTGGCGAAGTAATTCGAGGCCGCCGTTTGCGGTCGTCCTGCGTCTTGCGTTTTCTCCGCCTGCGGCGGTGCAGACAAATAAGATCAATCCTGAGCTGCAGCCAACCACTCATGAAGGTTCAGGACGTCCCAGGCAATGCGAATGTGCTCTTCCTTGAACATCCGCTTACGGTCGTTCCATGCATAGGTCTTCTCAATAGCCTCTTCCACGGTCGATGCGCCATCGTACATTACAACCCAGTGGACAGTTGACAGAAGCTCCATCCCAAAAGGCGTCTCGAATCCCTCTATGAGTCTTCCTACGCGGTCGAAACGTTTGTTGGTCTCAGGATGGTTTTTGAGAAATCTCTCGGCTTTGACGGCAGCATCCGGCATAAGCTCAATCTGTTTCTCCGGGTCATCTTCAGCATCGCCATAACCGCTGATGAAATGTCCTTCAATGTGACTCAGAACATGCCTGAGGTTGGTTGCATACGGTCCGTAGAGCCCCCGCTCATATTGAAGACGCAGGGGCTGACCGGCCACCTGCATGAAGTACATCAGCTTATGGATTTCCAATAGCGTGACGAAGGGGTCCATCAGGGCCGCGAGATATCGCCGGATCAGACCAAGCAGGGCAGCACGGCCGACCGTCATGTTTGGCAGTTTCTTCCCCTTGACCATCTCTTTGGGAGCCGGGGAACCCGTTGGCTCGAAAACAATCACATGGACTTCCGGCAGACTCTGAAAGACCTTCTCGATCAGGGGCCGGACCTCTCGCCAGCTCAGGCCGCCGAGACCACACCCCAGAGGCGGCAAGGCAACACAGCGAATGTGCCGCTTGCGAATCTCAGCAACAAGGGACTTCAGGCCAGCCTCAATGTACTCCATACGGCTCTTACCCTTCCAATGCTTCTTGGTCGGGAAGTTGATGATATAACGGGGATTCTCAAAGCGATTGAGGTCAAACACATGGACCTGCCCCGGAACCAGCGCCTTGCGGTCGCAAAGAACCTTGTATGCCTTGAAGTTCTCCGGAAATGCCTTGCGGAATTGCAAAGCGATGCCGCGACCCATGATGCCAACACAATTGACCGTATTGACAAGGGCCTCGGCATCGGCTTTGAGAATGTCACCGTGGGCGAACTCGGTCATGGTTTCGGTCCTTCCTTCTAATAATACCAATTCGGCTCAACGGTGACGAGAGGTTTGTGCCGTGCGTCCCGAAGAATATCGTTCACCCTTCGTTCGATACCTTGGTCCTCGACGCCGATATGCTCAACGCGTTGCCAAGGAAACGACTCGTAGACGAGAAACTCCGCTTGCTTGCCTTCCTTAACGGGCGGATCACGCCAGCTCGTCGCTGCCACGGCCGGCCAGTTGATCTCCTTCAAGTCCTCCAGGTTGTTGAAGAAGTGAGCATAGCCAGCCCTTGCATTACAGTCGCTAAATGCCCACCGGCGGCCTTGGGCATCTGCCCATGCAACCACATCCCGGACATTCGCCACCAGGTGCAGTATCGGCCGTTGCCCCCCGTGATAATCCAGCTCCGGGTGGTTGCCCATGTGTAAGAGGTAGAGCATGACGGAGCGAGGACAAAAGTAGAACGGCACGTACTCGCCGACTTTGGTTCCAGGGTGACAAGGCACCTCAACCGCCACGAGCCGCGCCAGTTTTATGTTCGACATGCCAACAATCCGGCAGTCGAGATTCCGCGACAACCGCTCGGCGTCCGATAACAGCGCTCCCGCGGCCACGATCTGAGCAAGGTTGTCAAGATGCGTGATGTGGTATATCTCGGGATTGGTGGGTGTTCCAGCCATCTCACGCATTTCCCTTCTGCTACAACTGACCTGCCCCCAACCGTTGTACCACCCTACAAGTGAGAGTTCAACGCTATATGACCTGGCCCCTGACCGTTGTATCACCCCGGAAGTCATGGTTAAACATCGCAGAGTCATTGCCTCGCACTCCGGCCGCCGGTACAATGCCGCGACCATGAAGACGCAATTTTCGCACGCCTACGTCCTCGACGTCATGTCGGACGACCATCCCGGCATCATCGCGGCGGTCTCGACGGCCGGATTTCCGCGCCCATCCAATCGCTGCGTAACTGAACCCGACCACCCATAGCCCTGAAAGGAACCGTCATGATTCGAGCCGTGGCCCACGTCTGTTACATCAGTTCCGACCTGGAGCGTGCCATCGCCTTTTACCGCGACAAACTGGGCCTCACGCCCGCGTTTGATTTCGTGGACGACAAGGGCAAACGCTTCGGCGTGTATATTCACGTCGGCGGCCGCTCGTTCATCGAGATCTTCCAGGGCAAGGTCGGTCCGAGGGCCGAGGGCCAGACCTACGGGCACCTCTGCCTCGAAGTGGACGATTTCGACAAGGCCGTCGCCGACCTCAGGGCCAAGGGCGTCGAGGTCGGCGGCGTCCTGCTGGCCAGCGACCACAGTTGGCAGGCCTGGATCAAGGACCCCGACGGCAACGCGATCGAACTGCACGGCTATACGCCCGAAAGCCAGCAGGCGCCGTGGCTTAAGTGAGCGGCGGCGGGCGGAAGGAGACGCGCCACATGGACCCCACGCTCCGGTGGGGCATCCTCGGCACAGGCACCATCGCCCGGACGTTCGCCGAGGGCCTGGCCAAGTCGCGGACGGGGCGGCTCCTGGCCGTAGCGAGCCGCACCCAGGAAACCGCCGACCGCTTCGGCAACGCGCTCGGCGTCCCTCGCCGCTACGGCTCCTACGAAGCCCTCCTGGCCGACGCCGAGGTCCAGGCGGTCTATGTCGCCACGCCGCATCCGATGCACGCCGCGTGGTCCATCCGGGCCGCCGAGGCCCGCAAACATATCCTCTGCGAAAAGCCCCTCGCGATGAACTGGGCCGAGGCGTCGGCCGTCGTCGAGGCCGCGCGGCGATCGGACGTTTTCCTCATGGAAGCGTTCATGTATCGGTGCCATCCCCAGACGGCCCGCCTCGTGGAACTCGTGCGGAGCGGGGCCATCGGCGAGTTGCGGCTCATTCGGGCGTCCTTCGGCTGGAACTCCGACGCCGGCCCGGAGAGCCGCCTCATGAACAAGGCCCTCGGCGGCGGGGGCATCCTCGACATCGGCTGCTACACGGTTTCGATGGTCCGCCTCCTGGCCGGCGCCGCCACCGGCGCCGCGTTCGCCGAGCCAACCGACCTGGCAGGTTTCGGCCACCTGGGCCCGACCGGCGTGGACGAGTGGGCCATTGCGGCGCTTAAGTTTCCGGGGGACATCGTCGCCCAGTTGGCCACCAGCCTGCGCGCGGACATCGAGAATTCCGTCGAAGTCCTCGGCTCAAAGGGGAACATCCTCGTGCCGGACCCCTGGCTTCCGAGCCGCGCGGGCGGCACGTCCACGATCCTCCTGCGGCACAAAGGTTCATCGCAGGCGGAGGAGATTCGGGTCACGACGAGCGACGGCCTTTACACTATCGAGGCCGACACCGTGGCCGCCAACCTGGAGCGCCGCCAGGCCCCGCCGCCGGCCATGTCATGGGACGATTCGCTCGGCAACATGAGGACGCTGGACCGCTGGCGCGCCGCGATCGGCCTGCGGTACGACGCCGACGGGCCGAACCCCTAGCCCCACGCACCGCGTGGGGATATTACTGGACGCGGGGTACCTCGAACGCGCGCCGCCACAGGCGGGCAACGACAAGCCTCGAATACAGCACCGCCAACAGGCCCGCAACCGCGCCGAAAAACACGCCCCAATACCAGTCCTCCGGGTCCCAATCCCAGTCCTCCGGGTAGAAGAAAGCGAGGTCGCCGAATCCTCTGAGCCATTCATCCAGTGCCACCCAGGAAGTCAGCAGGGCCATCCAGCGTCCGCGGCCGAGCGCATCGGCTTTCGGCCAGAACGGCAACGCAAGGAGCAGCCAGGCCATCAAGACACCCACCAGGATGAACCCATACTGCGTGATCATCTTTTGAGTGAGGCCGGCTAGCGTCGTACCAAATCCCCAGCCCATTGAGTCGGCAATCTGCCATGCGGCCGTACGTGCCACCTGCGAGAAGAAAATCAACGTCGCCACGGCGACAATTTCGTGCAGGACGCGAGGCGAGCGAGTGCCCTTCGAAGGGCGGTCCATCACTACGCCGGCCAAGGCTGCGCCAAGGATGCAGATTCCAACCAAGAAAACGCAGTTTGCAACCGTCGAAGCTACGGACAGCGCGGTGGTCGTCCTGTAATCGGGAAGCGAGAGGAGTGGAGAAAACACGTTGATCCAGTAAAAGGCCAGTGTCATCGAGGCCGCCAGGACCGGAACCAACAAGGCCCACTCGGCCTTCCGCCGGGCATCGGCGCGACGATAGAAGGAGAGAGTCAAAACGATTATGACGATGGCAAAGAATGCGGGTATTAGGGTGAGATTCAACGCCCACCATATGCGAACCGGGCCCGGAAACAATGTCACCAACAACACCATCACGAGGGCCAAGATAACTATGGCAACCGGGAAGATGATGACAGCCCGCAGATGCCGGCGAAAGAGTTCCATCGCAAGCCCCTTCAAAAAAGTTGGTATCAACAAAACTCTAGCGACCTGCGAAGGCACTTGCAAGGCGAGAATTTACATTTGCAGGGTGCCGCGCGGCGGGGAGCACAAAGCCTCGCGCTACTTGGCCGCCGCGGCTGCCACGGGCGCGGAGACCTTGAGGTGCGGCTTGAGGGCCGCAAAGAACTGCTCGGCCATTTTCTCGTCGCCGGCTGCGTTGGGATGGACGCCGTCCACGGTGTGCGTTCCGGGTTTCCGGGGATCGTTGACCCACCCTTCCGAGAAATCCACCGCCGCCACGGGTGAATCGGCGGTCGAGAGTTTCGCGGCCAGTTGCTCGTAGGCCTTGCCGAGAGCCGGGTACGGGTCAACGCCGTGGAACGGTTCGCCCAGGAGGATCACCATCTTGGGATTGTTCTTGCGGAGTGTCACGACGATCTCGGTCATCGCCTTCAGCGTGGGGGCCATGTCGGTGGACCAGGCCATGTCGTTGGTGCCCAGGAGGACGATCGCGATGTCGGCCTGCCAGGCCGCGCTCGTGGCCTTGAGCGTTTCGCTGACCTCCGGTGTCGTCCAGCCCCAGTAACCCTCGTGGCGGTTGACGAACGTCTTGCCCTTGTAAGGCTCATAGGCCGGCGATCCGCCGAAACCGATCGTGCGGCTGCCGACGAACTCGACGGCCACGCCGGCGTCGATGAACTTCTTCCAGAGCGCGTAGCGATAGGTGTAGACGGGCCTCCAGCGCGGGTTGTTCTCGATTCCCTTGCGGCCCTCGGTGATCGAGTCGCCGATGCAGACAACCCGGATCGGCTTTTCGGCGGAGGCCGGCACCGGGGCCGGCGCAGGGGTCGCTGGCGCGGCGGCCGCTGCGGCAGCCAGGGCAGCCGTCGATGCGGCCAGAAGAACGGCAACCAGACCGCCCGCCCACCCGAACCGGTTCCACGATCGGCCGCCTACGCGCATTCTTGGTACCTCCTCTTGGACACTTGATTATGCCATTGAACCCGGCACGAGTCAAAAGGTCACGCGAGAGGATCGCCCCGCCCTTGACGGTCCCGCGCGGCTCCGGTAGACTCCTCCCCGCCTCTCACTCTGGATGAAGGCGGCGCCCTCGTGGACGAACTCGTCAGGATTCCCCATATCGGCCCGATCTCGCGCGCCTCCGGGTTCGTCGCCCTCGCGGCGACGAGCGACGGGGCGTTCGCCGTCGGCAAGAACGGCGTCCGGTCCGTCACGGCCACGGGCGACCGCAAAGTCGAGTTCGTCGCGCTGGCCGACCACACCCTCGCCTACGTCCGGTCGGCGATGGGGTATCCGGCCTACTACCCGATCCTGCCGGTCGGCCTCGTGAAACCCGTCAAGGCGGTCCTCATGGACCTCGACGGGACGAGCGTCCGCAGCGAGGATTTCTGGATCTGGATCATCCAGAAGGCGGCGGCGAGCCTCCTCGGAAACCCGAAGTTCGAGTTGGAGGAGGCGGACCTCCCCTTCGTCTCCGGCCACAGCGTCTCGGAGCACCTCCAGCACTGCGTCCGGAAATACTGCCCGGACCGGACGGTCGAAGAGGCGCGGCGGTTCTACTTCGAGCACACGCACCGCGAGATGGAGGCGATCCTGGCGGGTCGCGGCCGCAAGGGAGCGTTCACGCCGACGCCGGGCCTCAAGGAGTTCCTGCTGGCCCTCAAGGCGCGCGGCATCCGGATCGGCCTCGTCACCTCCGGCCTCTACGAGAAGGCCTGGCCGGAGATCCTGGCGGCCTTCCGCGACCTCGGGATGGGCGACCCGAAGGATTTTTATGACGCGATCATCACGGCGGGGTTCCCCCTGAGGAAGGGCGAGGTCGGGACGCTCGGAGAACTGTCGCCGAAGCCGCACCCGTGGCTCTACGCCGAGGTGGCGCGCGTGGGCCTGGGCCTTCCGCCCGAGGACCGGAACTCCGTTGTCGGCATCGAGGACAGCGGCGCGGGCGTCTGCGCCGTGCGCCTCGCGAACTTTCCGACGATCGGGTTCGGCGGCGGCAACATCCTCGAGAGCGGCACGCGGGAACTCTGCCAGTATTGGTGCGAGAACTTCCAGGACGTCCTCGAGGTCATCGCGTAGCGCAGGTCAGTCCGATCCGACGAAGCGCCCCACCGCCCAACACGGGTGCCATGCTCTCGCTGGCGAAAGCATGAACGCTGTGTGCCACCCTGGCACGGCCACACGCCGTGCCGTGGCCGGCGGCCGGTTCACCGGGCGCCCCCTTGTGTGGCAACATGCGAACCGCTACACTGCGGGCCATGAACACCCAGGCAGTTGATATTCTGCTTGAGCTGGCTCGGGCCTGTCGCCAAGGCGTCCGCATGGTTCCCCGCAGCGCCAGCGACAAGGAGTACTTCGCACAAGACTGGTTCATCGACCGGCTGAAGGCGGTGCGCCTTGCCTTCGAGCAGCAGGGGCGCAATAGTTACCCGGACTTCTGGGTCGGCAAGGGTGAACTGATCGAGGGGTTCGAGGTCAAATCTCTGGCGTTTGCGGGCGGCAAGCCGGCCCGGAAAGACATCGACTTCAACAGCACGATCCCGTCCGGCAGGAAAGAGGGGCGAAACGTCTTCCTGGTGTTCTTCCTCTACACCGGCTCAGGTAGCGACGAGAGGGTTGTCCACAGTGTCAGCGTGACCCACGGCGACCTGCTCAACGCCGACCATGCCTTGGCCGCCGAACATCTGAACGTCGCCGTACACAAGTTCGGCTCGTTCGCCGACGGCTTCATCCGAAACCGCAAGATGTATGTCTTTCCGCATCCCATCACCATCGACCCGGACGGCCTGGGCAGACACCGCCTGATCGTCCCGCAAGAGTGGGCCGTCCAGGACAAGCGGCTCCGCAAGGTCAAGACGATTGACCGGACCATCGCGCCCCAAACGGTCGACAGCTACACGATCCGCCTCCGCGGGCGCGGCGAGGCCGAGGTCAACAGCAAGCCTGCGCCTGATGCCGGGAGGGTCCTGCGGTTCGACGTATTCGAGTCGGCGTAACGAGCGTTCAGCCTACTTGAACAGCGCAATCTGCTGGCTGCGGCCCTCGGGTTCCGCCGCCTCCTGCCCCTCGTAGATCGTCTGTGCGGCCCATATCCGCTCGACGGATTCCTTGCTTGGGGCCAGCAGCGCGTCCAGTCCCTCGGTCATCTCCCGGCAATCTCGCCCCGGCGACAACTCCACCAGCAGCTGGCTCAATAGGATGACGCGCACGTCGTTGCGGGAAAGCCGCCGTCCGCTGCGGTTGAACCGGGATACGCGCTCCTCGGCCGCTGCCTCCGCTTGGGCCATCGCCTCGGGGTGGTCCACCTTCGGCCGGTTGTCCTCTTGTTTCTTCCGACAGACCAGGAGCACGTCCAGGTCGATGGGTTCCTTGGCCTGGTTCTTCGGCGCGGCGACGGACATCTCGGACTTAACCGGCTGGCTCTGTATCAAGGAGAACCCGGCGCCCAGGATCGCGTTAGCCACTGCGGTCCAACCGTCCTCCCGCGAGTGGTGGTAACTGAAGACCAGCCGTCCGTCGTCCCGCAGCACGCGGCGGCACTCCACAAAGACCACCCGGAGCTTTTCGGCGAAGGCCGACGAGTCGGTGTCCTGGACCTCTTCCTTATGGCGTGTGGTGGACGCGCTCTTGCACCGCCCGTTGGAGAAGTAAAGCTCCTGCCAAACGTGGAAAAAGTCCGCCAATTCCGAGTAATGCACGTTGTCGAAGAACGGCGGGTCCGTCACAATCAGGTCGACGCTCTTGTCGGGCAGGTCCGTCCGGGCGGAACTGCCGCACGAGAGATAAATCGCGCCCTTGGGCAGGCCATTCTTGGGATAGGAGTCCGTGATCTTTCCGCCCATCGGCGGGCTGACGTGGAAAACCTTGCGCACCCGCTTGGCCCCCTGGGGCCCATCCAAGGCGATCTCAAAGGGCGCTTCGCGGTAGTCCAAGGCCCGAAGCAGGCGCGATCGGTACAGAGTGGAGAAGGCACCGGAACTCTGGGGCGTGCCCCAGACGTTGGCCTCTATCGGCATGCGCTCGGGCTTCAGGATGTGGTGCGAGAACATGTGCCGCACCGCCCCGGTTCCTTCGCCCTTGTACGAGGCGAACATGTTGTTGAATTCCAGCACGCCTGAGAACAGCACCGCCAGCGCGTCGCGGGTCGATCCCTTGGGAAGGTCCGAGATGGCCTGCGCCAAGGTGGTCAAAACCAGCAACTGCCGTTCGTTGAACAGTTCGTGCCAGTGGCGATAGCCGTAGTTCAGAATCTGCCGTGTATTCCAGCCGTCCGCAATAGGGACGCTCGGCACGGGCGGGTCAAGCTCAGCGAGCTGCTTCTTGGCGCTTTCGTACAGCGCCAAGTCCTCCGGCGTGGCGGGCAGATACTCCTTGGCCCCGTTATCTCGGAGCACCAGCTTGGCGTACATCCGGTGCGAGGGCGGCTGACCCGCCGCGCGGGCCGTCGCCGCCAGGGGGAACTCATGGCGACAGGCAGTGCAGACGGCCGTTGTGTGTTTGGCCGGCCCAGCGTGCGGATCAAAGATGGCGCGGCATTTTCTGCAAGTGGCGGCTTCATCGCGCAGGCTGATGGGGAAAACGTCGCCGCAGCCGGGACAAACCACGTGCACGGGTACGTCTCGTGTTCTGTCAGCATGGCGGGTGAAGACGTATCGGGGGAACAGGTCGACCGAGGCGTTACACTTTGGGCACGGCAGCATCTTCACCCAGAAGTAGTAGAGGACAGCGCAGGCCATGCCCTGGCTGTCAACGCTCTGATACAGCCGCTGAAGTCGCGGGGCCACGGATCGACTCAGATGCTCGAAGTGCTTGGCAAGTTCCTGCCGGTTGATGGGGCCCAGAGCGGTTCGAACCACACGGTAGGCGACCGGATTGATGTCCCGACCGATTGCCGTGCACCCGAGTTTGTGTGCTTCACCGACCGTAGTCCCGCTGCCCATGAAAGGGTCGAAGACCGTGAGACCGGAGAGGGAGACTGGCTGCTTGAAGTACTCAAGGACGGGCGAACCCTGCGGAACGGCCGAGGCGATGATCGCGGTCCGGAAAACGGAGCCTAGCCGCTGCGCCCACCACTTGTGGACGTGGTAGATGGGACGATAGACCTCCTTGCGCCAGCTCTCCGCCTCGGCAATGTCGCTGATCGCCTCGAACGGGAACCCGTCGTCAATCGCTCGTGC
>Ga0307378_10002797_pt1 | contig 26175 bp, 25 predicted proteins | sample UN1MG_FD_202238 | JGI IMG/M metagenome (GOLD analysis project Ga0307378, IMG submission 202238) | Soil microbial communities from Risofladan, Vaasa, Finland - UN-1 | ecosystem: Environmental > Terrestrial > Soil > Coastal area > Acid sulfate soil | place: Finland: Risofladan, Vaasa | collected...
TCGTCCCGATGCCATTTGAACCCATAGTCGGTAATCCCTGAGAGCCAGTGGGTTCGTGCGCCGATGTATGGCAGGCAGAGGATCGCACTGGTGATCAAGAGCGTGCTCGGCAGGCGCACCCAGTCTTTTCGAGCGAGGATTGGGGCGGCCAGCAGCGGGTAGGGCTTCACCAGGCTTGATGCCGCCAGGAGAATGCCCGGAAGCCAGGATTGGCGACGGCGAATGAGCAAGTACAGCGCCAGAAGAAGCAGCATGATGCCCATAGAATCCTGATGCCCTGCTCCCGAGAACTCGGTGACGATCAGCGGGCTCCATGCATAGAGGATCGATGAGCCGGATGGAATCCGCAGATGGCGGAGCATGAGGCCAAGGATGGCAATCGTCGCCAGGTCGCACAGCACAAACAGTGTTTTAAGCGGATACACAGTGCTGCCGAAGAGACGGGTGACCGCCGTGAAAACCAGTTGGGACACCGGCGGATATGGCGTATGCGTCTTTCGATGGTTGATCCAGAACCATTCGGGGCCTCGGAGATGGGCAAGTTGCGGGCTGGCCGGCGCATACCTGTAAGGATTGATACCCTCGGCCTGAACCCTGCCGTCCCAGACATAGCGGTAGATGTCTGTGGAGATGGTGGGCCGAACCGGAAACAGGACGATTCTGAATAGCAAGGCAAATAGGCAGATGACCACGAGCATGCGAAAGCCTGATAGGCTGGAGACCATCTTTGCTGCCAGTAGGTATAGCGCAAAAGCAGCCAGGTAAAGTCCGACGTATGTATTCAGCGCCATGGTTGCATTGGGAATTCGGGCCATTGCTCCGAAAACGATCAGCATCCCGGCGCCAAGCACGAGCAGAGCGAGGAGACGCTTTGTTGTGAATTCACCGCCAAAGGTGTCAGTCATCATACCGATTCTAAATGAAGAAGCTTCGATTGGCAAGGTTATTGACGCCATACCCAAAAAATCAACTCCCGAGATCATCTGCGTTGACAATGGCTGCACCGACAGTAGCCCAGAGATAGCTGAGTCAATGGGCGCTCGAGTCATCCACGAGCCTCGAAAGGGTTATGGATCGGCGCTTTGGGCGGGGATCACGGCGGCCTCCAAGCCGGATATCGTGGTCTTCCTCGACGGCGACCTCAGCGATCACCCGGAGGAAATGCCTCGCCTGATCCAGCCGATCATCCGGGGAGAGGCGGACATGGTTTCCGGCTCGCGGCTTCTGGGGCAGGTCGAGCCCGGTGCGCTCCCGCCTCACTCGGTCTTCGGGAATCGCCTGGCTTCATGGCTGCTCAGGTGGTTTTTCAAAGTGGAATGCACGGACTTGGGACCATTTTGCGCAATCGCCTACGACAAGCTCATCGCCCTCGATATGCGGGACCGGCGGTTCGGCTGGCCCATGGAGCTGCGGGCCAAGATGGCGGTGAAGGGCTTCCGTATGCTCGAAGTGCCCGTCAGGTACAGGAAGCGCATCGGGAAATCGAAGATCACGGGCAACCTTGCCAACTCATTTCGCGCCGGGTGGATGATACTGTGGACGTTCTTCGTTCTTGGTTCTTCGTTCATGATTCATCGAGGAAGGCAGAACGATGAACGCTGAACGAGAAATGAGGAAAGCCGGCCTATCTGCCGGAATCGGTCTAACGAACGAGTGCAACCTCACTTGCGCCCATTGCTACCGCTCGACGAACTCAATCCATCGGCTGACCATCGAGGACATCAAGTCCATCTGCCGGCACTTGTCGGTCGGCAGCATCGGATTCGGCACCGGCGAGAGCGCCTTGCACCCCGAGTTTCCGCGAATCATCGAGTATCTGAAGCCTCAAGGCATTAAGCTCACCATGGCTTCGAACGGCCACAGCCTGAGGGTCTTGTCCGATGAGTGCCTAACAGCCTTCCATGACGTCGAGGTCTCCGTTGACTTCCCCACCGAGCGCGAGCAGGACCTCTTTCGCGGATTGGGCAACTGGCGGGAAGTGAAGACCGCCATGGACCGGTGTCGGACGCTTGGCATCGAGGTCTCCGTGCTCACCACCATGATGAACACCAACTTCGACCGGATAGATGAGATCGCTCGGCTGGCAAGATCGTGGGGGGTTAACCTCCGGGTGAACGCCTACCAGTCGGTGAAGACGGACTCATTCCACCTGAGCTACGAGCAGTTCTGGGAAAGCTACCGCAGGCTTTTCGGCGCCTCTCGGCTGGTTAGCTGCTCTGAGCCCGTTGTGAAGGCGGTCCTCGGCCTGGGCCCGGCTGTCTCTCCATGCGGCCATCAAAGCGTTCGGTTCACGCCCGATGGACTGATCATCCCCTGTGTCTACTGGCCTGGAAGATCGCTCGGCCTCGATAAGTTGCCGGAACTGGGCACGAGTATCCTCGACACCCCTGAATTCGAGGCATCCCGACGTGTGCCGGCGTCGGCGAAGGACTGCCTCTGCCAGGGAGGATGTGCAAGCCGCCGGGCGCTCTCCGGGAACCTCGACCGGCATGACGAGTACTGCCCGTGGGTTCGCGGAGACGAGATCCGCTTGGACGTGGAGCCAGCCTCGTCAAAGGACCTCCCCAGGGGATCGCACGTGTGCACGACTATCGTGGCATAGCTCTGAGCACAAGCGCCGCATTGATGCCGCCGAAGCCGAAGGAGTTCGATATGGCGGAGGAGATGCTTTGGCGGCGCTCGATGCCGGGAACATAGTCCAAGTCGCAATCGGGGTCGGGGTTCTCCAGATTGGCGGTTGGAGGTATGAACCCATGATGAATCGCAAGAGTGGTCGCGCATGCCTCGATCGCCCCAGCCGCGCCCAATGAGTGACCGTGCATGGACTTGGTCGCGCTGATCGGGATTCGGCAATCCGCCCCGAAAACGGTCTTAATGGCGAGAGTCTCAGCCTTGTCATTGAGTGGGGTCGAGCTTCCGTGGGCATTGATGTACTCGATCTCCCCCGGCGACATGCCTGCATCAGCGAGCGCGAGCGCCATCACCCTTGCCGCCTGGCTGCCATCCGGGAGAGGAGCGGTCATGTGGAAGGCGTCGTTCGTGCAGGCGTAACCCGCAACTTCGGCATAAATCCTCGCATCTCGGCAGATCGCATGGCCCAATTCCTCCAGCGCCACGACCGCCGAGCCCTCCGCCATCACGAAGCCGTCCCTATCGGCGTCGAATGGGCGGCATGACCGCTCGGGCTCGTCGTTTCGAGTGGACATCGCCTTGATGTTATCGAACGCCCCGTAACACAGGGGGTAGATCGGAGCCTCCGCCCCACCGGCGATCATGACCTCTGCCCTGCCATGTCGGATGGCGTGCATGGCCTCGCCGATTGCCATCGCCCCCGACGCGCAGGAGTTCGAGCAGGCCAGATTGACGCCGGTGACACCCATATCAATCGCGATGTTGCAGTTCGATGCGCCTCCATAAACGGACAACGCCAGTGTGAGGCTCACTGCTCTAAGGCCGTCTCGCGCGAATACCCCATGCTGCTCTTCGGCGAGGCCGATCCCTCCTATCGCCGATCCCATGCTCACACCAACATTGTCTTTATTCTCTTGCGAGAGATCGAGGCCGGAATCCTGAACCGCCATTTGCGCGGCAGCAAGGGAGAACTGTGCATAGCGCTCCAGCCTCCTGAGCTGGCGGCCGGTGAAGAACGCCTCGGGCAGGAAGTTCGGGACTTCGCCTGCCATCTGCGAGCGATAGCCTGCGATATCGAACCTGCTGATCCGAGTGATCGCCGACCTCCCCGCGTGAAGACCATCCGTGAAGGCCTTGACCCCGATTCCGATCGGCGTCACCATACCCATGCCGGTGATAACGATTCTGCGTTCGTTCAAGAGTAGTGCCGTCCTGTGTTTGTCGGTCGGACAGGTCGGACAAGTCAGACTGGTCAGACACGAGTCTCCGCCTGTACCTTTATGTATTCCAGCGTCTTGTCCGCGATCTTCTTAACGAATATTTCCCCCACAATCCGCTTGCCTAATCGCGAGTTGACCAGACGCTTCACAAGCGCCAGATCATGGATGATGGTGACCTCGACTCCATCCTGCCTGGGCACAATGCTCCACTCGACCCACATGCCCTCAGTGATGCCGCCGACGTGCTTGTAGTAGATGCGAAGGTCTTTCTCCGCCTGCTGCTGGATGGAAGTCCACTTGACCGGAATCCATCCCTTGCGGGCGGCCATCTCCACGAGCGACGTGCTCCCATGCCGCCAGAAAGTCCTCACCCAGCGGTAGTGAGGCAGCAGCTTCGGCCACTGTTCCACATCCGCTGCCAGGCGGAATACTTTGCTTGGATCGGCGTTGATCAGGATGGAGTTGACGGTCTGCATGTATGGTTGATACCCCATCAGTCGTCCACTGAAGCATTGCGCATCAGGAGCGGTGTTTAGCCTGAAAGTGGGTATGAGAAAGTGATTCTAACCGTAGACTGGAGGCGCATGCCATGAAGCACCTGAGATACTGCAGCTTTGCCGCACTTCTTCTGTCGGCTTCAATGATCGTAGGATGCGGAGCAGGGGGCAATCAAGAGCTGGTCAAGCTTAGTTTGAAGAACCTGGGACAGCTCTCCGGGCCTTTCCAATACGCGGCCTGGGTTCAGGCAGCCGGAACCAGTGAGATAATCTTGCTCGATACGTTCAATACGGATCTCAACAACTCCGCTGCTTTCTCACGGTTTGCGGTCAATACCGTGTTGAAGCCGGGGGACAGGGTGTTTGTCACCTATGAGCCTGATCAAACCTTCAACCAGACGACCCCATCCCGGACGATCATTTTGGATGGAAACATTATCGGGGACACCGAAATCATGAGTTTCCCTCGGATGCTGGACTTCTCCAACTCGGGAGGTTTTGCGACTGTCACCGGGTTCAGCCGCAATCAACTGCTGACGGAGTTCACAAATCTGCCGGACATCTCGGACCTGAATATGGTCTACCAGGGGTTCGCCATCGTCGGGAATGTCTTCCACCCGCTGAAGACATTCAACTTCAACCAGACACCGGTGTCCGATACCGTGACCTTCGACCTGACTACCGCCCAGTACGTTCTGTCAATCGAGCCTGTGCCGGATTTCAATCCTAACAAGCCCTATCTAATCCAGCCGTTCTTTACGAATGGGAACCTTCAGCCGCTGATTCGGCAGCAGTTGAACAGATCATCCTTCACGCCGGATGATGCCAACTTCCGATTCCCCAGTGGAGTCGCAACTACTCATTGATCCCTCGATGGCGAGGAGGATTGCGCCGGTGATGCCGGCCTGGTCGCCGAGGACGCCGGGGACGATCTCCACATCGTTCGCAAGCTGAGTCATAGCGCGGTCACTGACCGTTCGTCGGATGCCGTCGAGGAGCAGGTCGGCCGCCTTCATCACTCCTCCTCCCATAATGACCATCCGAGGGTTGAGGATGTTGACGACGTTCGCCACCCCGAGGCCCAGGTATTCGGCGGTCTCGTCCATGGTTCGGCGGGCGACGGAGTCCCCTTCCCTGGCGGCCCTTGCCACTTCCTCAGCCGAACCTACGAACCCCGATTCGCTCGCTCGTCGGGCGATGGACGTCCCCGAGGCGAGTGATTCCAGGCAGCCCCATTTTCCGCAAAGGCATGGAGGTCCATCCGGCACGATGATCTGATGGCCGAACTCCCCGGCGTTCCCGCAGCCCCGGTAGAGCTTCCCGCCGATGACTATCCCTCCGCCGATTCCCGTGCCGATATTGAAGTAGGCAATGTGATCAATGCCGACTCCCGCTCCTTTGCGAGCTTCAGCGAGGGCGGCGAGATTGACGTCGTTATCGAGGTAGGCCGGCGCGCCGAATGCCTTGCTGAAGTAATCGGCGAGAGGGAGGTTTTCCCAGCCTGGGAGGTTGGGGACGGTGAGGATGATGCCCCGTTCAGGATCAAGCGGGCCGCCGCAGCCGATGCCGACGGACGTGATGCGTGATTCGTGATGCGTGAGCAGACCCCGGGCTGAACGCTCGATTTCGGCGAGTACAGCAACAGGGCCTTGCTCGCGAGGGGTGTTGAGCCTCGATTGGGCGATGATCTTGCCGGAATCATCGGCAATTGCCACGACTGTCTTCGTGCCGCCTATGTCTATGCCGAGAAGTGACATTATAGGTAAAGCGTAATTGTTGTTATCGAGTCAGGACTCGATCACTTGGAATCAACCTTGCCCGTTTCTTCCTTGATCTTCATACTGAGTGCGGAGTAATAGAAATCTACTTTATCCGAATCCCCGAAGGTCAAGCGCTTTTTGACTTTATTCGGTGGGAAAACAGTGATGTCATCGCCGATCTTAAGGGCGGTAAACATACCTTCGGACGGCCACTGCACCTCTGACCAAGTTCCCCCATGGTTTTTCCGGATGATCTCACCGATATACGCACCCCACAGATGCGTAATTTCCTCCAACTGCTGCTCAGTGATGGGCTCCTGCCGGCCGCCAAATAAATGCTTGAAGACATTCGGATGCAACTGCTTGTATATGCGAGTCAGAATCTCCTCGACACTCTTAACGCTGTTCTCCGAGTAATCAAGTGTGATACCGAATTGCTCCTTAGCCGTTCGTACCGCCTCTTCGGCGGTGACAGCCATCTCCTTGTTCATATCCTTCTCTGACATGTAAGCCTCCGTGTAGTAGACGGTATACGCCTGGAAAGCAGAAGAAACTGCGCTAACCTGCAACGACGATATTCGACACCTGATTGAAAACTTCCTTCAGGGCCGGGTAGAGAGCACGATAGATGCCGTAATACCGGTCGTAGAGTGCCTTTCGGGACAGGTTCGGCTTGGTGGCTGAGACCACCTTAATGGTGCTTCGGCAGGCGTCCTCCACGCTGGGATAGATCCCCGTCCCGACGCCCGCAAGGAGAGCCACTCCGAATGCCGGGCCTTCGTCAATGTTGATGAGCACGTGCTCGCGACCGGTGACATCCGCCTGAATCTGCCGCCAGACCGCACTCCGAGCGCCTCCGCCCGATGCCCGAACCTGGTCAATCGGCACGCCCATCTCGCCCAGTATCTCGAAGGAATCCCTGAGGCCGTATGCCACTCCCTCGTAGACCGACCGGACGAAGTGGGGCTTGTCGTGCCGCAGAGTGAGCCCGAAGAACACCCCGCGGGCGTTCGGATCGGGATAAGGCGTTCGCTCGCCGGTGAGGTACGGCAGGAAGATTAGCCCTTCGCAGCCCGGCTCGACGCTCGCCACTTGATTCGAGAGCAGGTCATAGACCTCTGTGTCCGTCTTTCGCGCCTCGGCCATCTCAGCATCGGCGAAGGTGTCGCGATACCATCTCAGTGACCCGCCCGCCGAAAGCATGACACCCATGACATGCCACTTGCCGGGAACTGCATGGCAAAACGTGTGAACCCTCAATCCTGGATCAACGACCGGCTTGTCCGCGAAGGCGAACACGACCCCCGAGGTCCCGACCGTCGAGGAGATGATCCCCGTCTCGACGACGCCGTTTCCGACCGCGCCTGCCGCCTGATCCCCTCCTCCACCGACGACCGGCGTCCCGGCCTTGAGGCCCGCCAGTCCGGCGGTTTCCTCGCTGATTCGCCCGCTGATCTCCGGCGATTCGTAGGCCCTGGGCATCCAATCCCGCGGAATCCCGATGCCGTCGAGCATCTCATCCGCCCACTGGCGCTTGGTCACGTTGAACAGCGATGTCCCCGAGGCGTCCGAGACCTCGGTCGCGAACTCGCCGGTCAGCCGGAATCGGATGTAGTCCTTGGGGAGAAGGACCTTCCTAATCCGCGAATAGTTCTCCGGCTCGTTATTCCTGAGCCAGATGATCTTGCCGGCGGTGAAACCCGTGAGCACGGGGTTGCTGGTGAGTTCGACGACCTTCTCCAGGCCGATGGTCTGGGTGATCCATCCGCACTCAGCGCCGGTTCGCTGATCGCACCAGAGGATGCTCGGGCGGATGATCTGATTGCGTTCGTCCAGGAATACTGCCCCGTGCATCTGACCGCTCAGGCCGATCCCCTTGATCTCCTCAGCCTGCACGCCGGATTCGAGCAAGACCGAGCGAATGGTCGTAACGGTTGCCCGCCACCAATCCTCGGGATTCTGCTCCGCCCAGAGTGGCTTGGGAGTGCTAAGAGGGTAGAGGTCGGTCGCTGAGGAGATGATCTTACCGGTTTCGTCAATGAGAAGAGTTTTAGTACCGCTGGTTCCGATGTCAATGCCGAGTAGATACATGTGCCCTCCGGGCAAATGGTCAGATGGTCAAATGGTGGTATGGTCGGATGAGATGCGGACTTATGACCATTAGACCATTAGACCATTCCGTCATGACCATTTGCTAAAATGTTCCTTTCACCCATTCGAGGATGGTTTCGGCGGCCTTGAGGTGAATGCGCGCCGACTTCTGGTCGTACATCAGGGCCGGAACGCCGTCAACCACATCCGGATTCCGAGAAGAAAGGAAGTCGGCGTTCAGTTCGGCGGCCGCATTCATGACCTCTATGGGCGCATCCAGGGAGTTCGCAATCTGGATGAGATGATGCCCCTTTGGGTTCTTATGCTCCTTGTTAATCGCCGCCGCCTTCAGCGCCTTCTCAGCGAGTTGCTGGCTGAAAAAGACGCTTGCATAGTAGACCCCCGCATCCAGCAATGTGATCGCTGCAGCGTGATCGGCCCTCGCCTGCGCCCAATATGCCTGCCCTAACTTCCTCAGGCCTAACCATCCCTCTTTTTCCAAAGTAAAACCCTTCTAGCGGAATGGTCTATGGTCAAGGGTCCAGGGTCCATGGCCGGAGGTATGTCTCCTATCTGCCATTGACCATTGGCCATCGACCATTGACCATCTCATCCGACTGCCTCCAGAATCCTGGAGAAAAACAACTTCTGAAATCGGCCGGCGTCCACCGAGGTGCAGATTCTTACCGGGGAGTCATCGGCTTCATAGTAGCTTATCTGCCCGGCCCTGGCCATATCAACTTCCGCCCTCACCGGGACCATCTCGAAGATATCCGGCTCGGCACAGATTGCCACCGCCGTTGAATCATGCATCGCAGTGGTATCCCGGCCAACCAGTGAGAACCAATCCTCGGTCATGAGGCTCATGAATTCGGCGAGCGGAGTCCCTGCCGCCGATATCTCTTCTACCATCCGCCGAGTAAGGCTGGTCTGGAGGGTCACATTCAACCCTGCCAGCACGATTGGTATACCCGAATTGAGCACTATTTCAGCCGCTTCGGGATCGAGCGCAATGTTGTGCTCGCCCCCGGCATTCTCCGGCCCGAAGCCGTTGAATGTCGAGGCCATGGCGACTATGCCCTTATATCGGGCCATCTCGCTCGGGTAGTCTCTGATCGCCATACCAACATTCGTCATAGGGCCGATGGGTATGAGAACGGTATCCTCGTTCGCCTGACTGGCAAGGAATTCCATCGCTGACTGATCGCCTGCCGGCAGTTCGATATCCGAGAAATCGAGGCCCTTCCCCTCGTGACCCGGCCAGTAGATCGGGCGCTCGGGGTTCATCGGCTTGCTTTCTCCTGGGATGACCGGAATATCCTCGCGGCCCGCGAGCTTCAGGAGCTTGAGGGCGATTCCTGCGCGAACGTCCATATTCCCGTGAACCAGGGTTATACCGCGTATGTCCAACTCCGGGGAGGCCAGCGCCAGCAGGAGAGCATAGGCATCGTCAATGTCGGTACCTATGTCCGTGTCTATGATCACCCGTTGAGCTGTGTTTGCCACGAGTTACTTATAACATAAAGAGGCTGGGGAGTTCAAACCGGGGCGTCGGGTGTCCGGTGTTTGGTGTCAGGGGTAAACGAACACCCAGCACCAAACACCAAACACCGATGTGGTAGAAGCTATCGAACTACCCGGGAATGGCAGGAGTCGGTCGGGCCTGAGGCAGGGCCTCTCTGGCATTTTGCAGCCATACGCGGGTAAGACGCGGCACGGTCGTGTCATTCGCCTTCGCGTCGGCGGAGGTCACCGTCAGGAGAAGCCGGTTTCCGACCATGATCGCCATTGTGTCTCCTGGTGCCCGCACAGCGTAGATATCCCTGGGCGCGAGCGGCTCATAGCCAAGTATGTATAGCAGGCGGTCATTTACTTTGTCAATCCTCTGATCAGCCGTGAATCCACCTGCCGGCACTCGAGCAATGGCGATCAACTGGTTCGCTACTACAACCTTCTCACTCATGGTGAATGCGCCGGCGAAAGTCGAAAGCGCCAGCAATGCCGCCACTCCGATGGGAATCAGTGTCAGTCGTTTCATCGAACTCACCTCCTCATTCATTCGAACCCAATTCAGAGAATCTATACCCGTGGGAAATCACAAGCAAACGGGATGTGAAGGAGGAGAGAGCCATCTGGTGTTGGGTGTTTGGTGTCAGGTGTGGGAACCCCAAAACCTATAACCAATAACCTACAACCCTTTTCAGGCATTGGCTGCCCGCCAAATGGCAAGCAGCGCGAGTTTGGCGGCGGATTCCAGCACCCGGCGGTTGATGGCGGCCGGCACATCGCGGGTGGTGTGGCAGTTCGGATGCTCGCCGGCGGAGTAGATGAGCGAGGTGGGCACTTTCTTGCGGACGAAGGCCAGATGATCGCTGGCGCCCAGGACAACGTCGGCATTGAGCTTGAGACCCAGATCGTCTCCGCTAGATGCCAGGTATTGGTAGTGAGCTGGATAAGCCGATGCGCCGGTGGTCATGAACCCCTCCGGTGTGCCTGCCCCGACCATATCCAACTCGACATTGGAGACTACTTTGTCCAGGGGAAACGGCGCGTTCGCGGCGAAGTAATTCGAGCCGATGAGGCCCGCTTCCTCACCCGTCCAGGAAGCGAAGACTATCGTGCGACGAGGCTTCAGCCCACTGTTGCAGATTGCCCTGGCGACTTCCATCACGACCGACGTCCCCGACGCATTGTCGTCCGCGCCTCGGAAGATTCCATTCGCTGAACTGCCCAGATGATCAAAATGCGCCCCAACCATCACGATCTGATCGGCAAGGTCGCTTCCCGGCAGAACGCCCACAATGTTGAAGGTCGGCCGATCGGGATCACACACCGGTGTCACCTGCAGGCGAACGCTCGCCCCATGAGACCCGATTTGCGGCGAACTTTGCAAGATCTCGGATGCAATCTTTTGATCGAGTGCGAGATAGGGAAAGTCGGCGATGCTCCCCGACAAGCCCACGTTCGTGCCGGCGTAATTGTCAGGTTCGGGGGGTCTGGATGTCATGCAGGCCACCGCACCTCGCTGATAGGCGAAGAGCATCTTGTGATAGTCTGTGAGTTTCTGCGCGCCATCAGGCGTTCCAGGGAGCCAGAAGACTATCTTGCCGCCGACATCCAGGCCGGCATAGTCCTCCTGCGTCCCATAGCCCACAAACAATACTTCCGATTTCAGGTCGAGGCCCCCGCGCCCGTTAAACTGCCGATAGGCGAATGCCCTGGATTTCTCCTTGCCGGCGACGCAATAGGTAAGGGTGGCCTTGATGTCGTTCTTGGAGTTGATGAGGGCATACCGCATGGTCAACGGCTGCTCGAAGCCATCGAAGCCCTTGGTCTGAAATGCAGATAGCCCATCCTTGGCAAACTGAGAGGTGAGGTAGTCCGCGACCAGGGCTTGCTGAGGGCTTCCGGCCCGCCGACCGGCGAATTCGTCGCTGCACAGGCGCTGGATTGTAGACATCATCCTGGGGACGCTGACGAGTGACAGCAGTTGGTGCTCATCCTGCGTAAGAGCGGCATCCGACCGCCCGACCAACAACACTGCGAGCGCCAGAGTAGCAAGCGCCCTGACAAACAAGTATCCCCGAGAATGCCCCATCGTTTGCAGAAGGTTTTGGGTGTTAGGTTCTAGGTGTTAGGGGACCGGAGCCCCAGAACCTATAACCCACAACCCACAACCGTCCCCCGTCTATCTATACTGCAGATACGACCATCTAGTTTCGAGGAATTTTGCCAGCTCGTCTGCCCAGGAATCCATGATCTCCTTGATCGCCACTCCCGCCACAAGGGAATTCTGAACGTCATCAGATCCCGCCAGCCGGTCAAAGTGGTTCACCCCGTCAGTCCGCTCCCTGTACTTGAAATCCCCCGGATGAAGGTCCTGCAGAGTTTTTACCACATGCAAACCGACTTCTACTGCATTTACCTGATCTCGGTCCATGATGTGAATCTGCACACCGGCGCACGGCTTTCCCTGGTGCTTCGAGGTCAGCGGGATGAAGTAGGTTGCCCTGAACCGAACGCCGGCGAGCTCGAGGCTGTTCAGGCGGTCGGCCATCTTGAAAGCATCTACCCACGGAGCGCCGACCATCTCGAACGGCTTTGTCGTGCCACGCCCCTCGGAAAGCTCGGTTCCCTCGATCAGGCACGTCGCTACGAATGCCAGCGCAGATTCCCAGGTGGGGATATTCGGCGAGGGCCATACGAACGGCAGGCCGGTATCATCGAACCACATACACCGCTCCCATCCCTTGCACGGAACTACTTCCAGGTCCGCCTTGAAGCCATATTCTTCGTTGAACATCCTCGCCAACTCGCCGATCGTCATGCCGTGCCGGAAGGGAATCGGGTGCAGGCCGACGAACGAAGCGAACCTAGGGTCGAGGATTCGGCCTTCGACCTTCACGCCATTGATTGGGTTCGGCCGGTCCAGGACGATGAACTTCTTCCCATTCTCGGCGCATGCCTGCATGCAGTATGACATAGTGTAGGTGAACGTATAGAATCGCGCTCCCACGTCCTGAAGGTCATAGATGAGGACGTCTATCGGCTCGAGCATCTCGGGAGTCGGCTTCCTGGTCGCCCCATAGAGGCTGAAGACCTGGATTCCCGTTCGCGGATCCTTGCTCGAATCTATTTCCTGCCCATCGGCGACATGCCCCCACACACCGTGCTCCGGGCCATAGAGGGCGGTGATATTCACCCCCGCCTTGAGCAGTGCATCCACGATATGGGTGCAATCGCTCGTGACGGCGCTGTGATTCGTCACGACGCCGACCCGTTTTCCTTCGACGAGATCGAGGTTTTCCTCAATCAGTGCTTCCAAACCCGGTCTCACTTTCCCCATTGTTCTCCCCTACTTGGCGTTTACTTTCTCAACTCGAAATCCGCAATCCTAATCGGAAATGTTTGACGTTCAGCATCAGAAACTGGTATAATCTCATATGGTTGGGGCAGTGGCTCAGTTGGGAGAGCGCGTCCCTCGCACGGACGAGGTCAGGGGTTCGAATCCCCTCTGCTCCACCAGCCTTACCTCAAATCCGTCCGCAATTGTACCACGCCTTCCCTGGCAGAGCAAGCGAATTTGAACCAACAAAGCCGTTATGTACCGTAGCCCTTCAGGGTCAGGACTACGATCTCCGGCGGGCAGAGGAAACGGGCTTGAGGGGGCAGGCTTTGGTTCGAGGCCCGCTGTATACGCGGCAGTCCAACTGCTTGCTGCAGTTTTCGGCAGGCGTATAGCATTAGTGCGTCGTCAAGGCATACCTGGAGCGTAGCTCTGATACACAGTCGATTATTACTTCGGCCCTCCTCGCCACTGCTTCATAGCCTTCCTCCAGATTACCTTCCACTGCCAGCCGATTATCGCCAGTTATGGACTGATCGAACGTTTTCTCGAGGAAGCCCATCGCTTGCATTACCTGTTGGTTGAATAGATCAACATGGGCCTTGATTCGTAGGATACGCTGCCGAAAGTCGGGCTGGCATACGCTCAGCATGTGCACTTGGCTCGAAAGGAAAGGCAACGAAGTACTACACAGACCTACCGCACGTCCAGGTTTGTTCTGCGAAGAATGCATGTACTTCAACTGATCGTCGGTCAGCTTACCAAGCCCTCTGATCGCTTCAACTAACCTCTCATCCTTTTCCGGGCCGTCGTAGCTTTCGAAGATCGGCTGCAGTCCAGCTAAGAACTCCTGGGTAACGCTCAAGAGACGACCCCTGAGCTTGTAGGCGATGAAAGCCATGTTCACCTGTGTTTCCACCAACTCGGCAAGCAGGCCGTTTTGAAGGCTAGCCCTAAGACGAGCGTTCTGTATACCTTTTACAATGGGATCGCTGAGTATTCCGAGAAGCCAACCCAGAATGATCAGAGAAACCGCTCGTATCTCTTCCACAATAACTCTCCTCCTCAAGCCGGGTGCAATCGACAGAAGACGCCAGTTACTATCAGCGCCTCTGCGTTCTTCGGGCCGCTAGGCAAGAAACGTCCGCTTGTGTGACTATCTACGCCGGGGGCTCGAGCTTGCCTTCTCGCGAGGCTGAGATATACTCCGCACAGAACTCATCCCTACCGAGAAGCGCCTCGGTGGCATAGACGAGCGCCATGAGCTGCTTGTCCATCGGGTCAACGATGGCCGCATCAAGGCCGGCGGTCATGCACATCACGGTGAACGCCTGATTGAGGAACTTGCGCGCGGGCATTCCGTGCGAGACGTTGCTCACGCCTGCGCTGGCATGGATGCCTGGGAACTCGGCCTTGACGGTGCGGATGGTGTCCAGGACCGCGACGCCGTACTCTCCACCATTGGCGATCGGGAAAACGAGCGGGTCAGAATAGATGTTATCCAGACTGATCCCCGCCTCGATCAGGTTTCCGATCAACTCCCGTGCGACCGAAATCCTGCCCTCGGCATCGGTGGGGATGCCCTCGTCGCCCATGGAGAGCGCGATAACCTTGGTGTCGTACTCCTTCACGAGCGGCAGGACGTTCTTGAACCTGACCTTCTCGGCGGTGATGGAGTTGATCATCGCCTGGCCCTTGTGGACCTTCAATGCCCGTTCGATGGCAACCGGATTCGGGCTGTCAATGGCGCATGGGATATCCATCGCCCCCTGGATGGTCGTGACGAGCCACTCGATGGCATCCGGCTCACCCTCGAGGAGCGTGCCGGCGTTCACGTCAATGTAGTTCGCCCCGGCCTCGACCTGTTTCTTCGCCAGGTCAATGAAGTACTCGGCATCTCGAGAGCGAACCGCGTTCTCGATGATCGGCTCGCCCTTGACTTTGCGACTGGTGTTAATGCGTTCTCCGACGATAAGCATATCTGGTCCCTCCGTTTGTTCTGAAAGCTAGCGGTCTGACAAGTAGGACACGTAGGACGTGTAAGACCGGTCAGACTTCTTGCCCCTCCTTGTTTGCGGGTTCGGGCATCGGCGGTGGTTCGGGCCTCGGCAGAAGTCCCGCTCGCTCGACCAGCGTGGGCATGATTGACTCCCACATTACCGGCATGATATGAACCCCCGCCACGCCCTCGATATCCCTGATCTGCCCAATCAACTCGGCGCAGATATTGACGCCCTCTTCCTTGGGGTCTTCGGCGGCCTCCATGCGCTTGAGGAACTCCTCGGGCACGCGCATGCCGGGGACTTCGTCCTTCATGTAACCCAGCGCCTTCGCCGAACGCGCCGGGAGTACGCCTGCAATGATGTGCACTTGCTTATGAAGCTCCCGCTCACGGACCGCCTTCATGAACTCCTCGAACCGCTGAATGTCGAATACCGCCTGGGTCTGAATGAAGTCGGCACCCGCCTTGATCTTCTTCGCCAGCCGTATCGTCCGCCACTCGAACGGTTCGGCAAAGGGATTCGCGGCACCCCCGATGAACACTCTCGGCTCGACCTTGATCTCTTCGCCGCATTGGAAGACCTTGTCATCTCTCATGGCCTTGATCATCGAGATGAGGCTGATTGCATCCATGTCGAACACCGGTTTGGCCTGAGGATGGTTGCCTGTGCTCATGTGATCGCCCGAGAGGCAGAGGATGTTCTTGATGCCGAATGCCGCCGCCCCCAGGATGTCGCTCTGGATGGCGATCCGATTCCTGTCCCGGCAGGTCATCTGGATAACAGGTTCGAGACCCTCCAGCAGGGTGATGATCGCGCTCGCAACGCTGGACATCCGCACGATGGCAGACTGGTTGTCCGTCAGATTGACCGCGTCCACGAAGCCGGCGAAGTTCTTGCACTTCTTACGAACGGCCTCGGGGTCGGCGTGTTGAGGCGGCCCAAGCTCCCCGCATACAACGAACTCGCCAGCCACGAGCAGGCGCTCAAGCTTACTCCCAGACTTCATTTGCACTCCTTGAACAATCGGCTTGCCAGCAGGATTCCGCAGATGCTCTTGGCGTCCACGATCTCGCCGGTGTCAATCATCTTCACCGCATCCTCCAGACTCACGGTGACTATCTCCAGAAACTCGTCCGTGTCCCTGTTCACCTCTGATTTCTGTAAATCCTCCGCCAGGAAAGTATGCAGCATTTCGGTCGAATACCCTGGCGCGAGGTAAGAATGGAACATCTCGGTCAGCAACCCGGGCGAATACCCGATCTCCTCTTCCAGTTCCCGGCGGGCGCAGTCCGCAGGGTCTTCACCCTTGTCCAGAGTGCCGGCCGGAATCTCCAGCAGGACTCTTCCCGCGGGCTGGCGATATTGGCGAACTAGGACGATTGTCTGATGGTCGAGCATCGGGACGATCGCCACCGCCCCTTTGTGCTCCACGACCTCGCGAGTGGAGATCCGCCCGTTCGGCAATTCGACGGTATCAACCCGAAGGTTCACAAGCCGCCCTTCGAATATTCGCTTGGATTCGAGGGTTTTTTCGGTTAAATTCATAGACGTTAGACCTTAGACTTGTTAGACTTTAGGGCGGGCTGCCAGCATCTCGGCTGCCAACGCTCCCCCTGCTGAGGCGGCGAGGAAGAACTCCCGATCCTCCTCGACTGATCGGCCCATGGTGGTGACTTCGATCCCCTTTCGTTTCAACTCGGCGAGGCCAGGCTCGCCATCAAGAATCCTGAGCTTGTGAGGAAGTTTCGACAGCTGATCAGCGAATTTGTCGTCCGGAATCGGCACAAGCACCAGCGAGCGAACTATGTCCGTCAGAATCGTCAGCGTATGATGGCTCAAGCCTCGATGCCTTTCTCGCGGATCGGCAAAGCTCATCCGCGGGACCGCGATCGCCGAGCCATTGAGGACGTTGCACGCGTTCAGGGCCTCGCCCTGCTGGATGCCAGAGAAGCCAAACCTTGAACCTGTGCCGGCGTTGCCGGGACCCTGGCAGACGATGGCCGCATCGGCCTTCGCGACCTGCTTCGCCGCGATCAAACCGGTATATATATTGATGGCCTCGATATCACCGCCGAAAGCCTGCCCGCAGGTGATGGTGGCGTCGAGCAGTCCCTTCTCCTTAAGCTCCGCAACCAGGCGGCTGAAACTGATCGGGAGTGCGCCGCCATCGGTCATGACGTAGGCGATTCGAGCCTGGTAGTCCGTGCCGACCTTCATCGCCGCGGCGGCAGGGGCGATCTGGCTGTGAAGCTCACAGCACACCACCGGCACGCCGTCCAGCGACTCGAACTCCTGAATCTCGCTTTGGTGAGGGCTGTCATCCTCCTCAATCGAGAGCACGGCCGTCTGATGCGGAGTATACCGCAGCTTCATGATATGCCCTGGCGAGTCATCGACTTCCCCAATGGGCCGGGAGAGGTTGGCGATCACGAAGTGAACTCCGCCCGTCCCGAGGCCGAGGTCAACGGCGGTGGTGTTGAGGAGTACCTCATCGCCGACTTCCACCCTGCCGGTCAGGTCGGGGTAGTTGATCGCCTGGTCATCCCCGACCAGGATCTCCTGCGCGCCGGGCCTTTCGGATAAGACTCTGACAACCGTTCCCAGTCTTCGATGTAGCATAGGTTTATTGAGCCGCTACCTGTACTATCGCCACTGCCATCTCGGCCGACTTGACGAAGTCGGAGATCGAGACATACTCCTCGGTCGAGTGAGCGTTATCATACCCGACGCCGATGACGGTCGTCGGGATCCCCTTGCCATTCATGACGCTGGCATCGCTGCCGCCGCCGGTCTCGTGCATCTTCGGCTCGATGCCGACCTTCCGAGCGGCCGCAACCGCGATCTTGACGACCTCATCGTTCTCCGAGAGGCGATAGGCATGGTACGACCGATTGACCTCGATGTCTATGCCCGCTCCCATATCGGCAGCAGCATCGTGGAACGCCTCGACCATGTGCTGGACCTGGACATCGAGCTTGTCCTCGTTGCGACTCCTGGCCTCGGCCTTGACCTCGCAGTACTCGGGGACGATATTGCGGGCGGTCCCGCCCTCGATCACGCCTATATTCGCGGTCGTCTCGGAGTCAATGCGGCCAATCTTCATGTTCGAGATCGCGTTGCTCGCGACAACGATGGCATTGATCCCATCCTCAGGTCGAGCGCCTGCATGAGAGGCCTTGCCGTGGACCTTGATCAGGATATTGTCGTGCGAGGGAGCGGCTACCACCACGCACCCGACCGGCTTCCCCATGTCATAGACGAAGGCATACTTGGAGGTTATCAGGCTGTAGTCCATGAACTTCGCCCCGCAGAGGCCGACCTCCTCGCCGATGCTGAAAACGACTTGGATATCGGCATGGGGGATGTTGTCCTCCTGGATGACCCTCATCGCCTCAAGAATTGAGGCGATCCCGCACTTGTCGTCGGCGGCGAGGATGGTGTCGCCCTTCGAGCGGATGATATCACCCTCGATCTTGTAGCCCCAGTTCTCGGTCGAGGAAACGGTATCCATGTGCGCGCTGAAGAGGGTCGGCGTGCCGGGAATCGTGCCCTTCTTGGTGCCGATGACGTTCCCCGTGTCTCCGCCGAACTTCTCGCCGGCATTGTCCCGAACGACCTCGAAGCCCAACGACTTAAGCTCAGCCTCAAGGACATCCGCCACCGCCCCTTCATGCTTCGCGGGACTGTTTATGGCTGCCAAGTCCAAGAATGTCTTCACTAATCGGTCCTTGTTTACCATTCATTCCCTCCGGTGGTCTTTCCATTACTCCAGTACTCCAATACTCCATCACTCCGATGCGTCACATAGTTCTGGTTATCTTCGTCAGATGCCTCGGGTGATCGGGATTGTACCCCTTCGTGAGCGAGAGGTAGTTCGCGAAAAGCTGCCCGACCACCACATAGACAAGCGGGCTGAACGTCTCATCCACCTCGACCGGCAGCTTGATGGGAGTCGTCGCCCGACCTAGAATCTCGTCCTCGGTTGAGATGATGACCATCTCCGCCTTATCGTCCTCCAGCTTCTCAGCCAGTTCCAGCATCGGCTGATAGGCATGGCCCGGCGCGGCATAAAGGAACACCGGGAATCCCTCATAGATCGAGGCGATCGGCCCATGCAGGAAATCCGCGCCTGAGTAAGGCTTCGCGACCACATAGCAGGTCTCCGAGAGCTTCAGGGCCGCTTCCTGGCAGGTCGCATGATTCAGCCCCCGCGCGATCACCATGCACTCCTGCATGTATCGGTAGCGCTCCACCATTCCCTCGATCTGACCCTCGATCTCGAAAACCGACCGAATTGCCCCCGCCGCATCCTTCAAGTCGGTGAGCAGCTTCGGATTCTTCGCCACGAGGCTCGTCAGCAGGTAAAGAACACCCTGAGTCGCTGTGTAAGTCTTTGTCGCGGCGACGCTTTTCTCCTTGCCGGCATGGCAATAAAGCATGAAATCGGCCGTTTGGGCGAGGGTCGAGCTACGCGCATTCGTAATCCCGGCGGTTAGGGCGCCCATCTGTTTCGCCTGCTTCAGGACGTCGATGACGTCGGTTGATTCGCCTGATTGCGAGATGCCGATCACCAGCCACTTCGACAAATCGAGCTTCGCGTGATAGAGGGTGAAAACCGAGGGCGCAGCCATACTGACGACCATCCCGCCGACGATCTCCAGCAGGTACTTGCCGAACATCGCCGCGTTGTCGGAAGTCCCTCGGGCGGTGATGGCAATGTGCTCGATCCCCTGAGCCTGCATCGCCCCATAGAGTTTCTGGACGTTCCCGTATTCCTCATCGCACAGCCGCTCGAGTATCTCCGGCTGCTCGTGAATCTCCTCAAGCATAAATGTCATAGAAACTCCTTGGGTTATAGGTTTTGGGTTTTAGGTTTTGGGGTGCCCTATAACCCATAACCCAGAACCTACAACCCTGTCAAAAATGGTCCGCCAACCAGAACACCGGCTTTTGCGGCGGGAACAGCGCTGTGAGAATCTCCCTCGCCTTCTCCGGCAAAGTCAGTCCCAACTCCTCGACCCCTTTGATCCCGAATACCAGGCAGAAGAATTCGAGCTGGCTCAACGGAATGCGGATCGGATTCTCCGCCCCGATGCTGACTGTCTTCTTCTTGATGGTCAGTCCCAGACTGCCAATTTCGGTATCCAGGCGAATCGAGCCATCGGGAGCACCCCTGCGGTTCAATTCCGGCAGCAGCCTCTCCCCAAGCGACCGGATATTGATGATACGAAACATCCCGCCCATCGGCTCTCGGGTCTCGACCTTCTTGGCGATTCCATTGATCGCATCCATGATCGCCGACTCGTGAGGGAAGTTTACTATCAGCTTCTCCATATCGGGACACCGGGCGATCATCTCGCGGATCAGTGGCCCGGCGCACGCCTCGTGACCTGGGAGATAGCCGATCTCTCTCGGCCAGCAATTCGGCTTATCATATGCGAAGTGGATATACCCGACCGCTTTGCCACCCGATTCGGCAACCAGCGTGGGCTCACGGAATCTCGCACGTCCATAGCCCCCCCAATACTCATCGGTTCGGATGATAGTCAGCGGCCGGCCCTTGTTGAAAGACTCATAGATCACCTTCAGGTCCGGCAGGTCGGTATCCCAATCGAGGGCTCGAATATTATAAGAATCAGCGCCCGTTTTGAAAGAGCCCACTTCTGCGCTAATATACTTCTGTGGCACTGACCGCCAAAGCGCCTTCTCATAGAACGGCTGGATTCCGGTGAACAGGACCGAGAAGTCCATCCCATGCCGCCTCATCACCCTGACGGTATCCCACATGAGACGGGAGGAATACCCTCTGCCCCGGGACTCATCGTAAGTCCCCACATTCCCGATCCCGCCCATGACCAGTTCGGACTCGCCGACGCGAACCTTCCGCTCGCAGATCTGAACTGCGCTGGCGATCTTGCCGTCAACCACGCACACCCGAGTATACGCCCGTTTGAACCACGGGTCGCCCTCGAAGTAGGGCACGAAGTGCTGCCTCCCCACCCTCTCGAAGACGATACCCCACATGTCCAGGCACTCCTCCATCTCACCGGCTTTGATCGCTCGAAACTCCTCCATCAGCCGGCTACCTCATACCAATCGCCGGATTTGACGACTTCCATCTGCTCGCGGATCATACCGGCCAGCGGCGAACTGGGGCTAATTCCGCATATCGTCTGGAAGACACGGTTTATGCCCTGGTTGTGAATCAAAAGTTGAAGCTCGACCGCCGCCGGGTCTTCGGGATTATCGAATGCCAATGCAGCCGCCGTTCCAAGGCAGACGTTGGTCGGCGTAATCCCATAAGACATAGCGAGATTGCCGCTCCCAATGAGGCGGTCATCATGCCCCAACTTGCGAATCGGGTCTCGGCCCACTCGAGCAACCGTGTCTCCCAAAGCCTTGTTGGAAAACCGACTGAGCAGATCGTCAATGTGCGCCTGGTGCTCCTCGGGAGTAAACCCATGCCGATTGATGAGCGCCTCGCCGGTCTCGGCCAGCGCCTTCTCGATGATCCGCCGAACGCCCGGATCGCCCATTGACTCCCATACGTACTCGTACTTCCGCTGATAGCCCAGGTAAGCCGCAATCGCATGGCCGCAGTTGTGGGTGAAAAGTTTCCTCTCCACGTATGCCTCGAAATTCTCATGCGGCTCGAAGCCGACGATATCCGGGATCGGGCCGATGAATCCCTTTGCATCAACCGGCAGCTTCTTATAGGCCTCCACCAGGATCATCAATGGGTCTCTTTGTCGCTGCTCCGCGGTCATCACGGGGACCATCCGACCCACGCTCGATTCCACGAATCCCACGTGCTCACGAACATAGCCCTCGTACTCGGCCGGAAGCGACTCCAGGATCGCCTTGCGCAGATAATCCGAGGCATGAAGCAGGTTCTCGCAGATGATGATATTCAGCGGATCGGTAATTCCATGATCGGCCCGAAGCTTGATCCCCATGGCAATCGCCGGCGCCACATGCTTCAGGACATTCACTCCGACCGCCGTGCATACGAGCGAGGCATCGGCGATCTCCAGGGCAACCGCCTCCCGGTCTCCTCCATTGACGGCTCGCACGTTGGTGATGATGACCGTTTCGGGGTTGTCGCCGACGATTTGGATGGGGTAACTCCGGCGCTGGTTGATCAGCTTGACGATCTCATCCACCACGTCAACGAACACAACCTCATAGCCGGATTCGGTGAATAGTTGGGCGGTGAAACCTCGGCCGATGTTGCCCGCGCCGAACTGAACTGCCTCGAGCGCCATTACGCGCGCTCCTTCTTGTGCTTCACGGCCAATCGGGCGGCGTTTGCGATGTCCTCGGCGGTCATGCCGTACTTCTTCAGCAGGTCGTCGGGCTTGCCGGATTCGGTGAAAGTATCGGGCACGCCCACTCGCTCCATGGGCACCGGGCAGGCGTCAATGAGGGTCTCGGCGATCGCCGAACCTAGTCCACCGATAATGCTGTGCTCCTCGGCGGAGACCGCACACTTGGTCATCTTAACGGAGTTGATGATGGTTTCGGTATCCAGGGGCTTGATCGTGCTGACGTTCACGACCTGGGCCGAGATCCCTTCAGCCGCGAGGGTTTCGGCGGCCTCGAGGGCCATGGCCGTCATGATCCCACAGGCGAATATGCTGACCGCGCTTCCCGGCCGAACGATCACCGCCTGGCCGAGCGCGAAGTTGTAGTCCTCATCGAAGATGACCGGCACTGCCGATCGCCCGAGACGCATGTAGACCGGCCCCTGGTACTCAGCGATCGCGCGAACCGCCTTCTTCGTCTCGACGCCGTCCGCCGGGACGACGACTGTGATATTCGGGAGCGCCCGCATGATGGCGATGTCCTCGTTCGCCTGATGAGACGCGCCGTCCTCGCCGACCGTTATCCCGCCATGAGTGGCGACGATCTTTACGTTCATCTCGGGGTAGCAGACCGACATCCGCGACTGATCCCATGCCCTGCCGCTTGCGAATACGGCGAACGTGCTGGCGAATGGAATCTTGCCGCAAGTCGCAAGTCCCCCGGCAGTAGCGATCATGTTCGCCTCGGCGACCCCGAAGTTGAAATGGCGGTCGGGGAAGGCCTGGGCGAATAGATTGGTCTTGGTGGATTTGGATAGGTCGGCATCCAGGACGACGATGTTCGGGTTTTCTCTGCCCAGTTCCACCAGCGCCTGACCGTATGCATCTCTAGTGGCGATTTTCTCTGCCATTCAATTCTCCCGTGATCCGTGATTCGTGATGCGTGACTAAAGCCTAAAAGCATGCGGCAGCAGCTCCGCTAATGTATGTTTTTCCACTCCCTCGTCCGATACGAGGTAGATCTCCATCCCATCCACTGCGAACTCGGCCATTACCTGGCGGCATGCGCCACACGGGAATGCCGGCTTGCCAGTGGAATTGGCGATCGCTATCGCCTGAATCTCCTGCTCGCCCTCGCTGACGGCCTTGAAAATGGCAACCCGCTCAGCGCAAATGGACAGTCCATAGGACGCATTCTCCACATTGCAGCCGGAGTAGACCCGCCCGCTCGCACCCAGCACCGCCGCCCCGACCTTGAAGTTGCTGTAGGGGGCATGGGCCGATTCCATGGCCGATCTACTTAGGCTCGCTAATTCGTCGGTTTGCTGGTTCATCCCCCACCCCGACCCTCCCCCTCAGGTGGGGAGGGAGTTGCTTACTGCTTGTCCAGCTCCGCGAGCGCCTGGCAGACCTGCCCCTCGCTCGGGGCTTTGCCATGCCAGTCGCAGACGTTCTCCATGAAGCTCACACCCTTCCCCTTGGTCGTGTGGGCGATAATCATGGCTGGCTTGCCGGCGACCATCCTCTCGGGCGCGAGGGCATCCAGAATCTGGGGAAAGTCATGGCCGTCAGCCTCGATCACGTTCCAGCCGAACGCCCGCCACTTGTCCGGGAGCGGCGCGACCGTCATAACCTCGCAGTTCAGGCCGTCAATCTGCAGGCCATTGAAATCCGTAATGGCGGTAAGATTGTCCAGCTTATAGTGGGCGGCGGACATGGCCGTCTCCCATATAGCGCCTTCTTCGGATTCACCATCGCCGATCATCGCGAAAACGCGGTAGTCCTTTTTGTCCAGCTTGCCTGCGAGCGCCATCCCCTGAGCGCCCGCGAGCCCCTGGCCCAGCGAGCCGGTGCTGAACTCCACTCCCGGCAACTTCTTCATGTCCGGGTGGCCCTGGAGGCGGCTGTTGATATGTCGAAAAGTGATGATCTCTTCCTTGGGGAAATAGCCCGATTCCGCGAGCGCCGCATAGAGTACCGGGCAGGCATGACCCTTGCTGAGGACAAACCGATCGCGGTCCGGCCACTTGGGGTTCGAGGGATCATGGCGCAGGACATTGAAGTAAAGCGCGGTCACTATATCCGCCGCCGAGAGAGACCCTCCCGGGTGACCGGACTTCGCCGCCCCGACCATGATGAGGATGTCCTTGCGAATTTCCCGAGCCCGCGACTCCAGGCTGCTAATCAAATCTGGTGAGTAATCGGACATGAATGCAACCCCCAGGTATGTAAATCCGAAATTCGAAATCCGAAGCACGAAACAAATCCCAAACGGGAGAAAAAGCAAATCCCAAACAACTACTTGGTGTTAAACGTTACTATGGTAGCGCCTGCCCCGCCTTCGCTTTGTTCGCCGAGGCGGAACGAATCTACCGCATGGTGGTTCGACAAGTATTCCCAAACCGCCTTCTTCAATGCGCCGGTTCCCACGCCGTGAATTATGCGGGCCGTCGGCAGTCCGGCGAGGTAGGCGTCGTCAATGTACTTATCCAGGTTGTCCAGCGCCGGCTCCACCCTCTGGGCGATGAGCTTCAATTCAGCCGAGATGCTCATTGCCTTGGTAGAGGTGATGACTGCTTCCGCCGCGTGCTCCTTCTTGGGCTCAGGCCGCTTTGCGGGCCTGAGATCGGAAAACGGCACGTTCATCTTGATCGAGCCCACCATCACCAACGCCTCGCCATCGCCGGGATCATTAAGCAACTCGCCGTCAACATGGTAAGTCGTGACGCGGACGAAATCCCCCGCCTTCAGCACGAACGGCTCGTTCGGCTCTTCATAGACCGGCGGCAGAATCTCCTCGACCTCCTGCCGAATCTCCTTCACCCGCTTCTTGAACCGCTGACGCTTCTGTTCGATCTCCTTCACGACCGGCTGAGGCATTGCCTTCAGCTCCTGAATCACCTGCTCCAACTCGGCGACCTTCTCCCGAACCTGCCGATCAACCTCCTCCGCGAGCTGCTGGCGAATCTCCCGCCGCAGAGTCTCCATCTCCTCAAGCCGCACCTCATACCTCGTCTTGAGCGTGTCCAAGTCCTTGGAGGTCCGCTCGGCCAACTGCTCTCGCTCGGTTGCGGCTTTGTGAGTCTGCTCGATCTTGCGGATGATCTCCTCCGACTCCTCCTTGCCGCCCATGAGTACCGTTGCCGATTCGACGATTCTGTCCGGCATCCCGAGCCGGGATGCGATTGCGAACGCATTGCTGCTGCCCGGGACGCCGATCATCAGCCGGTACGTCGGCTGGAGGGTCTTTAGATCGAACTCGACGCTCGCATTCTCGATCCCCTCGCGAACGAACGCGAACTCCTTCAACTCGCCGTAGTGTGTCGTGGCGACGGTTCGGGCATCCCTCTCGATCAGGAAATCGAGGATGGATTTGGCGAGCGCCGCGCCCTCCGCGGGGTCAGTTCCTGCGCCGATCTCGTCCAGCAAGACCAGGGAGTTATTACCCAGGTGGACGATGATGTTGACGATATTCCTCATGTGCGAGGAGAAGGTGCTCAGCGACTGCTGAATGCTCTGCTCGTCGCCGATATCCGCGAAAATCTGGCTGAAGATCGCCAGCTCGCTCCCGCTTCGGGCGGGGATGTGGAGACCACTCTGAGCCATCAACGATAGCAGGCCGATGGTCTTCAGGGTGACGGTCTTGCCGCCGGTATTCGGGCCGGTGATGAGGAGAGCCTTGAAACTCGAGCCAAGCTCGACGTCAATCGGCACGACCTCTCCATTGAGAAGCGGATGCCGCGCCTGGATGATGTTTAGCCTGTTTGACTGGTTCAGCACCGGCTCAACGGCGTCCATGTCGCAGCTCAACTTGCCCTTCGCG
>Ga0307378_10002799_pt1 | contig 26172 bp, 26 predicted proteins | sample UN1MG_FD_202238 | JGI IMG/M metagenome (GOLD analysis project Ga0307378, IMG submission 202238) | Soil microbial communities from Risofladan, Vaasa, Finland - UN-1 | ecosystem: Environmental > Terrestrial > Soil > Coastal area > Acid sulfate soil | place: Finland: Risofladan, Vaasa | collected...
TCTCAGGGTCGAACCGCAAAATGGCGTTGGCGCCGAAATCGCTGACCCACACCATGTCGTGGTCATCCACATAGACCGCATAGGCATGGGGCTCGGCGCCCGGCAGCTTGTAGACCTTCCAGGTCTTAGCGATCGGGTCGTACAGGCTGAGATTGCCGGTGTTCCACTCGCTCACCCATAGCCTGCCCATCCGGTCCGACCAGACCCGCCGCGTACCGGCACCTTCGGTCTTGGGCTCGATCACACTGGTCTCGCCCGTCTCGAGATCCGGCTTGCCGAGAAACGAGCCGGCCAGCGAGACATAGTAGATGTCGCCTGAAGGCGTCGCCGCGATGCCGTAAGGGCCGGTGCCCTTGGGTGCGTTCCAGACATCCATGTCGCCGGTCTCAGGATCGAGACGGCCATAGATGCCGGTCTGCCCGGTGAACCAGAGGCGGCCTTTCGCATCGAACGCGGCGGTATTGAGATTGGCGTTGGTGCCGACTTTCGGCAGCGGGAAGGCCTTCACGTGCTCCGTCGCGGCGTTGACCCGGACAATGGCGTTCAAACCGCTATCGGTGACCCAAGCGTTGCCGTGGGGCCCGACGATGACGCCGTGCGGGCGTGAGCCCTCGCCCAGCGGAATGCGCGTGACCTTCCCGGTCTCGCGATCGAGCCGGCCCAGCACACCCTTGTGCTGACCGGTGTACCAGACGGTGCCGTCCGGCGCCGGCGCGACGTCATGGGGGTGATCGCCAGGGGCCACGTCGTAGTACTGAACGGCATAATCGCTATCGGCCGCTGCCGCCTCTCCAGCAAGAAGTAAAAGCGGCAGGCAGAAACCTAACAGCGCCAAGCGATTCTGTTGCATCCGGCCACCATAGCCCCCCTCTGTGAACGGAAGAAGGCTTGCCAAGACCTGCCGGCTCACAAGACCTGCCGGCTCACAAGACCTGCCGGCTCACAAGACCTGCCGGCTCACAAGACCTGCCGGCTCACAAGACCTGCCGGCTCACAAGACCTGCCGGCTCACAAGACCTGCCGGCTCACAAGACCTGCCGGCTCACAGGAGCAGCGCCGCGGCAAGGCCGGCAACGAGCATGACCGCGGTGGTCAGAAGAAGCGGCTTGCCCAACGGCGCCCCGGCGACGACGACGGCGATGCCACACTTGACCAATGTGTTGACGAGCGCCGCGATCACGATCGCCGTGACGGCCACTTGCGCCGCGCCGCTCTTGGCGAGTTCCGCCATGGACAGCGTAATAGCGTCGACATCCGTCAGACCAGCGACGGCGGCGACCGCGTAGACCCCGTTCGGGGGGAAATTTTCCTGAGCGATCTTGACCGCAACGAGCACCACGGCAAAAAGCGCCGCGAACTTCGCCGCCGCAGTCAGGCTGAACGGGTTCGTGACTCGCGCTCGATGCCAACCAGCGCGCCGAGCAGAATTGCCATGGCAAAGTCGAGCGCATCGGTGACAAGCGCCGGATAGTTCATTCGGCTCGTCCCTCCTACGGATAACCCTGGAGCCGTAACGACCCCAGCCCAGGATCATGCCGCCTGCGCCTTGCGGTGCTCAGGGTAGAGCATGGCCAACCCCTCGCGCGTGCCGGGCGTGATGCCGCGCTCGGTGATGAAGCCGGTGATAAGGCGCGCCGGCGTGACATCGAAGGCATAATTCGCCGCCGGGCTGCCCTCCGGAGTAATGGCCACGGTCGCGATCGACCCATCGGGGAGCCGGCCCGTCATATGGGTGACCTCGCGGGCATCACGCTCCTCGATGGGGATGACGCTGCCGTCGTCGAGGCTCCAATCGATGGTCGAGTACGGCAGGGCCACGAAGAACTGTACGCCATTCTCCTTGGCGGCGAGCGCCTTCAGATAGGTGCCGATCTTGTTGGCGACGTCGCCGTTGGCGGTGGTCCGGTCGGTGCCGACAATGCACAGATCGACCATCTTGTGTTGCATCAGATGACCGCCGGTATTGTCGGCGATGATGGTGTGCGGCACTCCATGCGCGCCAAGCTCGAAGGCGGTGAGCGAGGCGCCCTGATTGCGCGGCCGCGTCTCGTCCACCCAAACATGCACCGGAATCCCCTCGTCATGGGCCCGGTAGATCGGCGCGAGCGCCGTGCCCCAATCGACGGTGGCGAGCCACCCGGCATTGCAATGGGTGAGGATGTTGACCCGTTCGCCGGCCTTCTTCTCCGCATGCGCGCGGAGCAGCCCGACGCCGTGCTCGCCGATCTTGCGGCAGGCCTCCACGTCCTCGTCACAGATCTCGGCGGCACGAGCATAAGCCACGGCAACCCGGGCCTCGCGCGGCTGATTCCGAACCGCCTTCTGCATCTCATCGAGCGCCCAGCGCAGATTGATGGCGGTGGGCCGCGTGGCGGCGAGCACCTCGCAGGCGCGGTCGAGGCCTTCGTCGGAAGGATCGGCCCGAAGCGCGAGCGCCACTCCGTAAGCGGCCGTGGCCCCGATCAGCGGCGCGCCGCGCACTTGCATGGAGGAGATCGCGTGGGCCGCATCATCGAGCGACTTGAGCTCAACGATCTCGAAGGCGAAGGGCAGCTTGGTCTGGTCGATAATCTCGGCCGAGGTCCCATCGGCTCCGAGCCAAATGGTGCGATAAGGCTTGCCGTCGATGTTCATGGGCCTGCCTTAGCACACCCTGACCATCAAGAGGAGAGAGGCAGCCAGCGCGCGGACGCAATCAGGCCGGCTAAGCGGCTCGTCCGGTTCGTGCGCGGGAGACAAGCCACTGCTCCAGCGTCGGCACTTCCAGGGGCCGGGCGAGGAAATACCCTTGCGCCTCGTCGCAGCCTGCGTCTGTCACGCGGTCCAGCGCCTCTTGGGTCTCCACGCCTTCGGCCACGACCCGATAGTTGAGTTCGTGAGCCATGGTCACCATGGCCTTGAGCACGGTCCGGTCGCGGGGCATCCACTCACTGGACGGGACAAAGGTCCGGTCGATCTTGATCACTTCGGCCGGAATGTCTTGCAGATAGGAGAAGCTGGAGTAGCCCGAGCCAAAGTCGTCGATGGCGCAAGTCACGCCACAGGCCTTGATGCGGGCCAGTTGCCCAAGCACGCGAGCGCGATTGCGCATCAGCGCGCTCTCGGTGAACTCGATCTCGAGCGCCTGGGGCGACAGGTCATGGCGGTCAAGCGCCGCGCGGAGACGGTCGACGAAATCCTCTTCCTCGAGATTGGCGACGGAGACGTTGATCGAGACCCGGAGATCGAGCCCCCGGTCCCGCCACGCGGTGGTCTGGGACAGCGCCGCCTCGATCACCCAGTCCGTTAGGGGGCCGATCATGGCGGTACGCTCCACAAGCGGAATGAACTCGCCGGGCGGGATATCGCCGAGACTGGGATGGTACCAGCGCAGCAGGGCCTCGGCGCTAACGCACAGCCCAGTGGGGATATCGATCCGCGGTTGGTAGACGAGCCTAAGCTGGTCGGACGCGGCCAGAGCCTCTCGCATCCCACTGAGCAGAGCGAAGCGGCGCCGATGCTGCTCGTCCTTAATGGCCGAATGTTTTCCGATCTTGAGGCCAGCCTCGCGGGCATCGAGAGCCGCGCCATAGGCGGTGCGCAACACGTCGGCAGGGGCCGTATCCCCAACGCGGAACGGCGCGATACCGATCACCGCACGTGCCACGACCGGGATGCCGTCGGAGTCGACGCTGGCGGCGAGTCGCTTTTGAATATCGACCATCTTGGCGTGCAGCGCGCGCTCATCCAACGCCGGCAGTAGAAACAAGAGATCGGTCGACCCAACGTGATAGAGGGGCAGCACGTCGAAGAGGGATTGAAGGGCGCTGCGGCTGAATTTGACGAGGACGTCCACATAGGACGGCCCGAGCACACGGCTCGCGTCGGCAAGATCGCGCGCATCGGCAAGGCTCACGAGAACCGCGACGCGCTCCTCATGCACATGCTCACGGGCAAGGTCGTCCAAATCCTCCAGGAGCTGGTTACGATTAGGCAGATTGCTTATCGGGTCCATGCGACCGAACGCGTGCTGCAACTCGATCTGGGCCATGACGATGGCCGCAAGGTCCTTCAGCGCCGTCACTTCCTCGCTGGTGACGGCCCTCGGTTCCGGCCCGAGCACGCACATCGAGCCGAGGCCAAACCCCTCACGGGTCACAAGCGGCGCGCCGGCGTAGAAGCGCACGCCGGCATTGGCCAGGGGGCTGTCACTGTAAAAGGCATCCGCACGGAGATCGGGGACCACAACCACGTCCCGGTAGCTCGCAACTTTCGCGCAAGGCGCCTTGTCGCGGGGGATCTGCTGCGCCTCGACGCCCACTCGCGACTTGAACCACTGACGGTCCTCGTCCGTAAGCGACACCGCGGAGATCGGCACGCGGAACAACTGGCTCGCCATCCGCGTGATGCGGTCGAACGCCTCGCTGGGGGGCGTATCGAGCAGGCCGAGATCGTGCAAGGCGCGCAGTCTCGCTTCTTCCTGTTGAGCGTCCGCAGGCATCGTCCCGGTTCCCAATCCAAGCTTCATCCCCGCACGCCTCTCGGCGGCCGTGCGGCGGCATAAAATCAGGTCGGAATAGTGACTTATGAAGCTGAAGGATCGCCTTAGCGGTGCGCCGAAGTTCTACACGACCGCGGAAAGGTCTCGTTAAGCAAACGAGACAGACCCGTTGAGCGAGACAGACCCGTTGAGAATGGACGCTTTGCGCGCCTAATCGCCCTCGAATGAGATCAGCGTGTGGCATTGCACGCCAAGCTCGGCGAGGCGCGCGCAGCCGCCGAGATCAGGCAGATCGATGACGAAGGCGGCGCCCACCACGTCGGCGTTCAGCCGGCGCAGGAGCTTGACCGCGGCCACCGCCGTGCCCCCCGTGGCGATCAGATCGTCCACCAGGAGAACCGGCTCGCCGGCGCTGAGCGCGTCCTCGTGAATCTCGATGACGTCGACGCCGTATTCGAGCTCGTAGTCCTGACCGATAGCCTTGGCGGGCAGCTTGCCCTTCTTGCGGATCGGCACGAAGCCGCAGCGCAACCGGTCGGCGGCCGCGCCGCCGAGAATGAAGCCGCGCGCCTCGATGCCGGCGACCGACTCAACCCGCTGATCGTGGAACGGCTGGACCAGTTGCTCGACACAGGCGCGAAAGCCGGATGCATGGCCGAGCAGCGTGGTGATGTCGCGGAACATGATGCCGGGCTTCGGATAGTCCGGGATGGTCCGCACGAGACCCTTGAGATCGATGTCGCTGGTGTGGGTCATCTGTGGGTCTCTCCCTGAACGAGGCAACAAGGCGCGCGAACGAGCCCGCGCCTGGGTGCCTATAATCGAACCAACGCCGGCTGGCTAGCCGCCGCGCGTGCCGCCGTGGCTCTTAGCTCTTCAACACCCGGCCTGCGACCGCATCGAGCTTCTTGAGAAGCTCAGGATCGCGCGCTTCAGGCGCGGTAATGATCGCCGTGTCGAGCGCCCGGTCCGAGCCGATCGGGCATGGCTCGTGCTCGCGCGGAAAGTCTTTTGCCAGCCGCGCCACGAGCCGCGCCGCCTTGTCGGCATTCGCCGTGAGCACGCGGATGATGTCCTGCACGGTGACCGCGTCATGGTCGGGGTGCCAACAGTCGAAATCGGTGACCATGGCGACCGTCGCGTAGCAAAGCTCCGCCTCACGGGCGAGCTTGGCCTCCGGGAGGTTGGTCATGCCGATGACCGCGTAACCGAGGCCCTTATAGGTGAGGCTCTCGGCCAGCGTGGAGAATTGCGGGCCTTCCATGCACACATAGGTACCCTCGCGCGCCGCCGAGATGCCTTCGGCGTCTGCCGCCTCGGCGATGCGCATACGCAGGCGCGGCGACGTGGGATGGGCCATGGATACGTGCGCCACGCAGCCCGTGCCGAAGAACGAGCTGGCGCGGCCGAAGGTGCGGTCGACGAACTGGTCGACCAGCACGAAGGTGCCGGGCGGCAGCTCTTCTTTGAACGAGCCGCAGGCCGACAGCGATATGAGGTCGGTCACCCCTGCCCGCTTCATGACGTCGATATTGGCGCGGTAGTTGATGTCGGATGGCGATAGCCTGTGGCCCTTGTCGTGGCGCGACATGAACACGATGGGAAGTCCATCGATGTCCCCGATCCGAAGCGGCGCCGACGGCGGCCCCCAAGGGCTCTCAATGCGCTCCTCGCGCACGTTCTGGAGTCCCGGGAGATCGTAGAGCCCCGAGCCGCCGATAATGCCGAGCACTGCTTTCGTCATACGTCCCCCTTGGCGGCGATCACTCGCCGACATGCACGTAAACCAGCGCCCAGACCCAGCTGCCGCGACGATCCTCGCCCGCCGCTTCGCCCTCGGCGCGCGTATTGAGCAGCCACAGCGGCCCTTGCTGGCCAATGCCGAGCGGCCTGCCGTCAGCCGAAAGCGCCAGGATCCAGTCCGAGCGATCAATGTCTTCCGGCAAGAGATAGCCGGTATAGCCGTCGGCCGCCACGAATGTGGTCTTCACCTTCGCCGCTTCGATAAACCCCAGCACCTCGCGGAGCAGTGGGCCGGAGAAGGTGGCCGGCTTGTCGAACTCCGGCGGCTGCACCGTCACGGTTCCCTGCGGCAGACCAAGAAGCATGGCGCGGTCGAACGCAAAGGCGTGTTTGAAGTTGGCCTTGAGCGTGGCGAGGAGGCTATCGCGTTTCGCATCGAGCGGGCCGCGATTGGGCTTGCCGACAAAACCGCCGATGGTGAGCAGCACCATGTCATGCGGCGCCCGCGCCTCATCCGCGGCGAGTGCGGGAAGACCCATGAGCGCGACGAGAAGGGCTGCCATCACGCGCTTCATGAGCGTGCCTCAGGCGGTATGAGTATGATCGCGGCGATGCAGGCGCGCCCACACGGCCCGCTTGGAAAGATACATGATCACGGCAAACACCAGCAGGAAGATCATGACCCGTGCGCCGATCTTATGCCGCTCTTCGAGTTTCGGCTCCGCCGTCCACATCAGAAATGCGGACACGTCCTTGGCGTAGTTGTCGACCGTGGGCTTGGTGCCGTCGGTGTAGGGCACCACTCCGTCGACCAGAGGATTTGGCATGGCGGTCTGGTAACCCTGGAAAGCCGTGTTGTAATACATGCCCTGGGTGAGATCGAAGCCGGGCGGCGCCTTATGGTAGCCGGTCAGCAGCGCGTAGATGTAGTCGGGACCGCCGGGCCGGGCCTTGGCCATCACCGAGAGGTCCGGCGGCAAGGCGCCGTTATTGGCAGCCCGCGCCGCCTGATCGTTGGCAAACGGCGAGCGGAAGGCATCGGACGGACGCCCCGGCCTTTGGAACATCTGGCCCTTGTCGTCGGGCCCGTCGGTCACCTGCGCTTGCGCGGCGAGCGTCTCGACCGCCTTGGGGGAAAAGTGGGGACCGCTGGGCTCGGCAAGATTCCGGTAGGACAGAAGACGCATCGAATGGCAATTCGCGCAGACCTCCTTGTAGACCCGGTAGCCGCGCTGAAGCTGCCCCTTGTTATACCCTCCGAACGGCGGCGCGAACGACCACTCCTGCGCCTCGATCGCCGGGCCGTGACCGTTGGCGGCCTCTTCGGCCAGAGCCGAGCCGGGAATAGCTAAGGCGAGCAGGAAGGCGACGACGGCCAAGCGTGTCATGGTCATCACGCCACCCCTTCGCGGACGGGTTCGCTCGGCGCGGCCGGCGTTCCCGCCGGTCTCGAGGCCTCTGGCCCAAGCACCGACTGCGTGATGCTGCCGGGAAGCTTCTTCGGCCGCTCGATCAGCCCGACAATGGGCATGATGAGCAGGAAGAACGCGAAATAGTAGATCGTGAACACGCGCCCGAAAAACAGATACCAGCCGTCCGGCGCTTGCGACCCGAGATAGCCGAGCGCGAGGCAGGTCACCACGAACAGCCAGAAGAACCACTTGTAGATCGGCCGGTAGCTCGTGGAGCGGATCCGCGATGTATCCAGCCACGGGATGAAGACCAGAATGCCGATCGAGCCAAGCAGCCCGATGACACCGAACAGCTTATTCGGGATGGCGCGCAGGATCGCGTAGAACGGCAGGAAGTACCATTCGGGCACGATGTGCGGCGGCGTCTGCAGCGGATTGGCCGGAATGTAGTTGTCGGCGTGGCCAAGGAGGTTCGGCGCATAAAACAGGAGCGCGGCGAACAGCAGCAGGAACAGCACGAGCGCGAAGCCATCCTTGATCGTGTAGTAGGGATGGAACGGAATGACGTCCCTCTCCGTCTTCACGTCGATGCCCGTGGGATTGTTGTTGCCCGGCACATGCAGCGCCCAGATATGCAAGATCACCACGCCCGCGATCACGAACGGGAAGAGATAGTGCAAGGCGTAGAGCCGGTTCAGCGTCGGGCCACCGACCGCGAACCCGCCCCAGATCCACTCGACGAGCGTGGTGCCGAGCCCGGGGATCAACGAATCGAGCGACGAGAACAGATTGGTGATGACGGTCACCGCCCAGAAGCTCATCTGCCCCCACACCAGCGAGTAGCCCATGAACGCGGTGGCGATCATCAGAAGCAGGATCACCACGCCCAAGATCCACAGCACCTCGCGCGGGGCCTTGTAGGAGCCGTAATAGAGCCCTCGGAACGAATGGATGTAGACGGCGAGGAAGAACATCGAAGCGCCGACCGCATGCGAATAGCGCAACAGCCAGCCCCAATTCACGTCGCGCATGATCTTCTCGACGGAATCGAACGCGCCCTCGGCCGTGGGCACGTAATGCATGGCGAGCACGATGCCCGTGGCGATCTGCACCGCCAGCATGAAGGTGAGGATGCCGCCGAAGGTCCACCAATAATTCAGATTGCGCGGCGTCGGGAAGACCAAGAACTGGTCATGCATCACCCGCGGGAACGGCAACCGCGCGTCGAGCCATTTCTCGATGCCGCTTGCCGGCTGATAGGTAGAGGGATGCGCCATGGCCCGCTTATCCGATTTTGATTTTGGTGTCTGAAGCGAAGGCGTAAGGCGGGATGTACATATTTTGCGGTGCTGGACCAACACGGACACGGCCCGCGGTGTCGTATTGCGAACCGTGGCACGGACAGAACCAGCCGCCATACTCACCCTTGTAGTCGCCGACCGCCTGGCCTTTGGGGATGCATCCGAGATGGGTGCAGATGCCGATCATCACCAACCATGGCTCACGGTCCGATGCCGCGCGATTGACGTCGGTGGCGGGCGCGTCGTCGGGCAGATTGGCGTTGCGCGCGAGCGGGTCGATCAACTTGTCGACCTTGACCTCTTTGGCCTCCTCGATCTCCTTGGCCGTGCGATGGCGGATGAAGATCGGCTTGCCGCGCCACATCACCGTGATGGCCTGCCCCTCCTCGATCGGGGCAATGTCCACCTCGGTGGTGGCGAGCGACAGTGTCGAGGCGTCGGGGTTCATCTGGTCGAGCAACGGCCACAACACGGCTGCGCCGCCGATCGCGGCAAACGCGCCGGCGCCGATCAATATGACATCGCGCCGTGACGGGTCGTCGTCCGGAAGAAGGGAAGGGTCGGTCGAAATGTCGGGATTGGCCACGGGCCAAGAGCTCCTGATTATCCAAGGAGCCGGAGAGAGCAACGCCCAGCCCCTCGGCCCTTAAAGCCGGCAACAGACACGCCGCGCTTCTGTTATTGCCTCTCCGATGCCGTGATCCGGCATGTTTTGGTGCCGTTTTCTGGCATCCATGCTCTAGGTTGTCCAGGCTCGTGACTTGGGCAAATTGGCGCACACGATGCCGATCCAACCGCTAGCACAGGCGGGAGCAACAGGAGTTTGATCCCTATCAAGGCCAGAAGCGATTGAGAGCGATGCCATCCCCTAAGCGAAGCAGGTATAGGGAGGGGCTAACGAAGCGGGGCTGAAGCGCTTCCGCCAAAAAGCCAATGGATATGAAGACAAACGAACGATCAGTCGCGGACAAATCGTCCAAGGACGCCTTCGAAGCCAACAAGGCCCGCGCGCAGAGCTGGTTCGAAACCTTGCGCGACCAGATGCTGGCCGCGCTCGAGGCCGTCGAGGATGGCGCCGAGGGCCTCCCCGGCTGCGAAGACAAGCCCGCCGGCCGCTTCACCCGCAAAGCCTGGACCCGCGACGAAGGGGGCGGCGGCGTCATGTCGATGATGTCGGGCCGCGTGTTCGAGAAGGTCGGCTGCCATACCTCGACGGTACACGGCAGCTTCCCGCCGGAGTTCGCCAAGCAGATCCCCGGCGCCGCGGAGGACCCGCGCTTCTGGGCTTCCGGCGTGTCGTTCATCGCCCATCCCACGAACCCCAACGCCCCCACCGGCCACATGAACACCCGCATGGTGATGACGTCTAAGGGCTGGTTCGGCGGCGGCGGCGACCTGACGCCGGTGCTCAACCGCCGGCGCACCCAAGACGATCAAGATGCGAAAGACTTCCACGCGGCCATGGAGCAAGCGTGCGAGGGCCAGGCCTCCGCCGACTACCCACGCTTCAAGGCGTGGTGCGACGAGTATTTCTTTCTCCCTCATCGCAACGAGCCGCGCGGCATCGGCGGCATCTTCTACGACTATCTCGATACGGGAGACTGGGAGGCCGACTTCGCCTTCACGCAAAACGTGGGCAAGGCCTTCGTCGCCATCTATCCGGAGCTGGTCCGCCGCAATATCGCGACGCCATGGACCGAGGCCGACCGCGAGGAGCAACTCATCCGCCGCGGCCGCTATGTGGAGTACAATCTGCTCTACGACCGCGGCACGCTGTTCGGGCTAAAAACCGGCGGCAATGTCGAGGCGATCCTGTCCTCCATGCCGCCTCTGGTCATGTGGCCTTAGACCTACCCGCGCACGCCGGCATACATCAGGAGCGGCGTGTCGGTGGAGGTCGCCTCGAGCGAGATGGCGCCGGTCCGGGTCTCCAGGAAGGGCGCGTCGTAGGCGAGGCGCGCGCCGAGGATGGCGAGCGCCGTAAGCACCAGAACCACCACGATTTTCCACATTTTCCGTCTCCCTTCGCTCAGCACCGGATGCGCTTTCCGCGCGTCCTGATGTCTGGTTTAGGGATTGGCGGCTGAACCCAGTCTGAGGCGGCCGTTCATCTGGCGTTTAGATTGGGCTTGAGGGGGAGAGTTCGGACTTGCCAAGGGCTTTGGCTTCCCCCATCTTCTTGGCACCGGGCGCCCGAGGCTTTGGGCGCGGACTTGGACGACGGCAAAGTGACTATCGCGGCTCTACAGCACGACGACCTTTCCCTGACATCTCAAGACGACGAGGGCCCTCCCGCGCGCGGGTTTGGGCCTGCGGCCCGTTATGGAAACTTTGAAACGGGAAAGGATTCCCTCAAATGTCACGTGTGAACGGCACTGTGAAATTCTTCAATCATTCGCGTGGATTCGGCTTCATCCAGCCGGACGATGGCGACAAGGACGTGTTCGTCCACGCCTCGGCACTCGAGCGCTCTGGCGTCCCCGCCCTCAACGAGGGCGACAAGGTCTCCTTTGAGATCGAGGACGACCGCCGCGGCCGCGGCAAGCAGGCCGCCAACGTGCAGCTCGCCTAACGCGCGAACAAAGCGAATCCTTGAGAGCCGTCGGGCCTTGGCCCGGCGGCTTTTTTTTGCCCCGAACACGCCGCACCAGCGCCAGAATTCGTTCAGACCCAGTTCATCTTGATGGCCCTAAATTGCCTCAAAGCGGGGGGACAACTCGTTCACCCTATCCCTGGGGCACCCTCCACCCGCGAGCATGTCTTTTGCGGGCTTTTCGGCTGAAGGAACGCGACAAAATGGGCAAGACAACCTTAACAGCATTGGTTGCTGCTGCGCTGATCGGCGTGACCGCCCTGACCTTGGCGGCTCCGGCGGAAGCCGGCCGCGGCGGCTACGGCCGCGGCGATTATGGCGGCCACGGCGGCCACGGCGGCCGCCATTACAACAATCACTATCGTGGCGGCGGTAACGCCTTGGGCGCCGGCCTTCTCGGCTTCGGCATCGGCGCCATCGTCGGCAGCGCGCTGACGCCGCGCGAGGTCTATGTGGTCCCGCCGCCGCCGCCGGCACCGGTCTATTACGAACCCGCGGCTTATGGACCGCCGCCGTGGTCGCCGGACTGGTACACCTACTGCTACTCGCGCTACCGGAGCTTCAATCCCAACACCGGCACATTCATCGGCTACGACGGCTACGAACGTCTCTGCCGCTAGCGCTGAGCCTCGTCTTTCGGCCCGTCAGATCGGCTCTATCGGCCGCCCTGGCGGGCCGTTACATTGGCATCACACTGCCCCGCCGTGACGCGACCCAAGGGGCCCTCCTGCCGACCCCAAATCCCGCTTAAGCTACGGTTTTCACGCGGCATTTACCCCTGCGTCAAACAGGCCGGTTCCACGGCCCCATTGTGCCTTGAACGTGGCGGCGCGACGGCGCAAGATTGTTTTGTTCTGGGATGAGTCCAACGTGCGGTCGCAGCTCGCTGGCCGCGATGTCTTTTGTTGAGAAGAACCAAGGGCTCTTGATGGACATGACGATCGCGACAACCGCCGAACCACCAATCACCGAAACGTCCCGCGACCAGCCCAATGCCGCCGCCGACCGGCAGGCGCTCACGCTGATCAAGCCTTATCAGGGCATGGTGGCGTGGCCGACCGTGTTCCTTGCCGTCGGCATCGTCGGCTCCTTCGTGGCAGTCTGCACTCTCGGGACTATGGGCATCATCCCGCTCTGGCTCGGGCTGATCCTCAACACGCTGATCCTCTATGCCGACCAGACGCCGCTGCATGAGGCCTGTCACGGCAACATCGCCGGCCGCGATTCAAAGTGGCTGTGGTTGAACCATCTCGTCGGCTATGCCTGCGGCACCATCCTGCTGCACGAGTACAAAGCCTTCCGCTACATGCATCTCGCCCATCACCGGGACACCAACAATCCGGACCTCGATCCCGATCACTGGGTGGCGGTGAAGAACCCGTTCCTGGTTTTGTGGCGCTGCCTGACCATCGTGTTCTGGTATCACGACTATTTTTGGAAACACATCGCCTTCCACGCCCACATCCCGGGCATGCGGCCGCTCACCATCCACATCGCGGCCGTGTACGCGATCTACTACGCGATCGCGATCGGGCTATCGGTGATGGGCTATTGGCGCGAGGTGCTGATGTTGTGGATCTTCCCCCACATCCTCGCCTCGGCGCTCATCATCTATTTCTTCGCCTACCTCACCCATAAGCCGCACGAGATCCACGAGCGCTATTGCGACACCAACGTGTTCTGGGTCAGGGGCAGGATCATCGAGCCGGTCGTGAACTGGCTCTATCTGTTCCAGAACTTCCACCTGGTCCATCATCTCTTTCCGCGGATCCCGTTCTACCTCTACGGCAACGCCTTCCGGAAACTGAAGCCCGTGCTCGATAAGGAGCACGCGCATATCTACGAGTACGATTTCGGGCCCAAGCGCTAGGCCCGTCAGCCGCCCTGCTCGAAGGTGAGGTCGGCGGGCGAGATCAGCACCGAGAATTGCTGGCACCAGATCACCACGGACGGAAACTTGGTGAGGTCGACGCCTGCCGGGATCGCATAGTTCTGGCTGCCCTTGAACGCGCGCAAGCGGCCAAGATCCACATACATCGTCTCGGTGACGTCGCTCGAGGAGCGGATGTCAGCCTTCGGCACCAGGTAGACGTGGAAATCGGGTCCGGGGCCGACCTCGAAACCTTCGCCAAGGAACACGGTGCGCGGATAGACGCTGACCTCGCCCTTGCCGTAGTGGACCGGGTCGTTCGGATTGGGCTGGATGAAAGCGCCTTTGGCGACGAGCTCGCCGGCTTCCGTCTTGTTCAGCGTCTCCATCGCCTCCGGCGGCGGGAAGATGTATGGGAACAAGAAGATGCCGAGCCCCAGGCCGAACAGTGTCCCAAGCAAACCGCCAAACAAGAACCCCTTCAGCCACCGCATGTCGCGTCTCCCGAAAAAGCCCACCCGAAGAGCTTACGAGATTGCCATGGCAGCGCTGTGATGGCGAGAGTTGCGGCGCTCAGTGCAAGCGGAGCTCGCCTTCGACGAAGCTGAACTCTGTCGGCGAGATCAGCTGCCGATGCGCCACGCGCACGCGGTAGAGCGGCCCGTCGAGATTGGCGTCCCAGAAATCCAGAAAGTCGATGAGCTTGGGAAAGCGCGGCGCCAGGTCGTAGTCCTGCCAGATATAGCTTTGCAGGAGCTTCTTATGATCCGGCAGGCGGTAGAGAATTTCGGCGGTGGTAAGCGAAAACCCCTCGATCTGACGAACGAACCCCTGATCCAAATCTCCTGTTGGCATGGTTCAAGTCCCCTGTTGGTCACCCCTTTTTGGTTTTATCAATGCTAATAGCGGCACGCGGTTGCGTCTACAGGCTTTTCCAAGCTGAATCAGTGCGTTGGCAGCAGACAGGTCAGGCTGCTAACTTTTTGGCACTCACATCTTGAAAGTGCTAAAAGGCCAATCTACATAACTCGCGGGGACACCCATTCGGGGCGCCCGCACATCTCATGACAATTTGCCCGGAGGAGATCGCAAGATGAAGTTTCGTCCATTGCATGATCGCGTCGTTGTGCGTCGGATCGAGGAGGACGAACGGACCCGTGGCGGCATCATCATTCCCGATACCGCGAAAGAAAAGCCGCAGGAAGGCGAGATCGTCGCCGTAGGCCCCGGCGCCCCCGACGAGAAGGGTCAGGTCCAGCCGCTGGACGTGAAGCCCGGCGACCGCGTGCTGTTCGGCAAGTGGTCCGGCACCGAGGTCAAGATCGACGGCCAGGACGTTCTCATCATGAAAGAGAGCGACATTCTCGGCGTGCTCGAAGGCGTCGTCACCGCCAAGAAGAAAGCTGCGTAAAACACGTTCCTCATCCTGAGAGCGCCAAAAGAGCGCGTCTCGAGGATGAGCCCCCAAAGTCGCAAGCCTACCCTTCGAGACGCCGGCCATACCGGCTCAGGGTGAGGCCCAACGGAGTTCAAAACAATGTCTGCCAAGGAAGTGAAATTCGGCCAAGACGCCCGCGAGCGCATGCTGCACGGCGTCGATGTTTTGGCCAACGCGGTCAAGGTCACGCTGGGCCCTAAGGGCCGCAACGTCGTGCTCGAGAAGTCGTTCGGCCCCCCGCGCATTACCAAGGATGGCGTGACGGTCGCCAAGGAGATCGAGCTCGAGAACAAGTTCGAGAACATGGGCGCGCAGATGTTGCGCGAGGTGGCCTCCAAGACCGCCGACGAGGCGGGTGACGGCACCACCACCGCGACCCTGCTGGCCCAAGCCATCGTCAAGGAAGGCGCCAAGTCGGTCGCCGCCGGCTCGAACCCGATGGACCTGAAGCGCGGTGTCGATCTCGCCGTCGCCACGGTCATCGCCGAGTTGAAAGCGAAGGCCAAGAAGGTCACCTCCAATGAGGAGATCGCCCAAGTCGGCACCATCTCCGCCAATGGCGACAAAGAGATCGGCCGCTTCATCTCCGAGGCGATGCAGAAGGTCGGCAATGACGGCGTGATCACCGTCGAGGAAGCCAAGTCGCTTGAGACCGAGTTGGAAGTGGTCGAGGGCATGCAGTTCGACCGCGGTTACATCTCGCCCTATTTCATCACCGACGCCGACAAGATGCGCGTCGAGCTCGAGAACCCCTACATTCTCGTCGACGAGAAGAAGCTCTCCAACCTCCAAGCCATGCTGCCGCTACTCGAGGCGGTGGTGCAGTCGGGCCGTCCGCTGCTCATCATCGCCGAGGACGTCGAGGGCGAGGCGCTGGCCACGCTCGTGGTCAATAAGCTGCGCGGCGGTTTGAAAGTCGCCGCGGTGAAGGCCCCCGGCTTCGGCGATCGCCGCAAGGCCATGCTTCAGGACATCGCCGTCCTGACCGGCGGCCAGGTGATCTCCGAGGATCTCGGCATCAAGCTCGAGAACGTCACTCTCGACATGCTCGGCCAGGCGAAAAAGATCGTCATCACCAAGGATGACACCACCATCGTCGACGGCGCCGGCAAGAAGGCGGACATCCAGGCGCGTGTCGCCCAGATCAGAGCCCAGATCGAGGACACCACCTCCGACTACGACCGCGAGAAGCTGCAGGAGCGGCTGGCCAAACTCGCTGGCGGCGTTGCCATCATCAAGGTCGGCGGCGCCTCCGAGATGGAGGTGAAGGAGAGGAAGGATCGCGTCGACGACGCGTTGAACGCGACCCGCGCGGCGGTCGAAGAAGGCATTGTTCCCGGTGGCGGCGTAGCGCTGCTCCGCACGCTGAAGGCGCTCGACGCCCTAAAGGGCGCCAATGACGACCAGAAGGTTGGCATCAACATCGTGCGCCGCGCGCTTCAGGCGCCGCTGCGCCAGATCGCCGAGAATGCCGGCGAGGACGGCGCGGTGGTTGTCGGCAAGGTCCTCGAGAAGGACGACTATGCGTTCGGCTACAACGCCGCGACCGGCGAGTACGGCAACCTGGTCAAGCAGGGCGTCATCGACCCCGCCAAGGTCGTGCGCACCGCGCTGCAGGATGCGGCGTCCGTGGCCGGCCTGCTCATCACCACCGAGGCCATGGTGGCCGAGCTGCCGAAGAAGTCCGGCGGCGGCGGCATGCCCGGCGGCGGTATGGGCGGCATGGGCGGCATGGACTTCTAAGTCCGCTTGCCTAAGCGACTCAAACGACTGACGTAAATCGAGAGCCGCGCCTTCGGGCGCGGCTCTTTTGTTTTGTCTCTGCGTCAAGCCCCCAAAATCACCCCTTGTCATTGCCCGGCTTGACCGGGCAATCCAGTAGCCACCGCCGAGCGAAGCAGCGAAGGCCAGTGTTTACTGGATGCCCGCCTGCGCGGGCATGACACAGAGGTCTCCTTGATGGCGAAGAAGCGCGCCGCGGCCGCTGTTGCGCTCATCGAACGGCTGGACTAACCCGCCAACATCTTGGCCTTGGCCAGAAGCTGGTCGCGGTCCTCCACGAAGCCGCCATCGATCCAGAGCTGCTCGAGTGTCCGCAGCATCTTGCCGATCTCCGGACCTTTGAAATCGCCGAGCGCCATGATGTCCGGCCCGCGCACCGGGAATGACGGCGCCTGCCACCGCTCCGGTAGGGTAAGCGCACGCTGCCAATCCGCGTCGTCGGGGGGCGCGCCACGGCGAGCCAAAGCAAGCAGAACCTGCGAGACGTAGACCTCCGGCCCGAGTCGATAGAGAAGCCGTTTGGCGACACTCTCCTCCGGCAACGCCGCGTCCACCGTCTCGTCCGCGCCGAGCGCCAGCACCGCCTGCTCGGCATTCGACAGTTTGAATCGCGCGGCCAGGCGCGGGGCGTCCTCGGCCACAAACACGGCAAGCGCGGCGAGTCGCAGCGGTGCCTGCGGCGGCCGACCCAGCGCCGCCTCGATGGCAGCGAGCCGCGCCAGCCGATCGAGCCGCGGCGCCCCACCGAGGATTTCGGTCAAGAGTCCGTGGTCGAACAGAGCCTCGATTGCCGCCGTCGCTTTCGGCGCCACGAGGATGCGTTTGAGCTCCGCAGCAACCCGCTCGGCCGAGAGCTGAACCAAGCCGGTCCGCAGCTTCACGCACGCGCCGAGCCCCGCCTCGTCGAGCGGCCCGCTGCCGTAATAGGCGTTGAAGCGGAAGAACCGGAGGATGCGCAAATAATCCTCTTTGATACGGGCTTGCGCATCGCCGATGAAGCGGACCCGGCCCATCGCAAGATCGTCATAGCCATGCAACGGGTCGTAGAGCCTCCCGTCGGGTCCGGCATAGAGCGCGTTCAGCGTGAAGTCGCGGCGCCGCGCGTCCTCCGCCCAGTCTTGCGTGAACGCGACCGTGGCGTGCCGGCCGAAGGTCTCCACGTCGCGCCGGAGCGTCGTGACCTCGAACGACATGCCGTCGGCGACGACGGTGACCGTGCCATGCTCTATCCCCGTGGGGATTGCCTTGAGACCCGCTTTGCGGGCGAGCGCCATGACCTTGTCCGGCGTCGCCGTGGTGGCGAAGTCGATGTCGGTGACTTCGAGCCCGAGCAGTTCATCGCGCACCGCGCCGCCAACCGCCCGCGTCTCTATGCCGTCGCCGGAAAGGGCCGCGAACACGCGCGTGGTCTCGGGGCGCCTCAACCAGGCGGCGTCGTGGAGCGAGGGAGGTGCATTGCTGTGCGGAGGTTCGGTCATGACGCCTCGGCCGTCAGTCGATACCACCCGGCTTGATCACGCCGTCCTCGATGACCGGCGGGTGATAGGTCCCGCCGCGTTCACCGCCGGAGAACTGGACCAGCGCCGCCATGGTGACGAAGAGAAGGCCGAAGCCGGCCGCGAGCAGCCAGAAGATCGGTGCGCTCTGCCACAGGCTCGCCGGCGCCGCGCCCTTCACCCAGACCATATAGGCGCCATAGATCAAGAACGGCAGCGCAAAAAGCAAGATGTCGATGAAGGCGATGCGCAACATCGGCTGGACGGCCTCCCCTGGGTGTTTTGCGGCAAACCTTAGCGGCGCGCGCCCGACAAAGCGAGGGCGCTTCAATCCTCCGCCATGGGGAACGGGAAAAAGGCGCCATCGCTCCACACGCCGGTGCCCTCGTCCGTCTCGACCGCCAGCTCGGTGAGCTCGTAGTAGACCGGCCGCGCGAGCTGCGCGCGCAACCCGTCACGAACCACCACGAACGGCGTGTGTCCGCCCGCGGGCTCGGCGCGGAACCCGATCCCGTGGGCACGATCCGCGGTGACCACATCATCGACATTCGTGCGAAAGGTGAGACGCTGATCCGTGCCGCGCCCCTTGCGGGTCATCGCCACCGCGACGAAGGGCTCGCCCTCGACGTCGATGAACACCTTCTCGACCGGCGTCACCAGATAGAAGCCGTCGTCCTCGCGGCGCAACACGGAGGCGAACAACTTGACGAGCGGTTTCCGGTTGATCGGGCCGCCCCGGTAGAACCACGTGCCGTCACGGGCGATCTTCAGGCCGATATCCCCGCAATTATTAAGGTTTGGCAATAATGGCTTGGGCGGTTTGCCGCCGCCCGTGTCAGATGCTACGAGTCCATCTCTTTTGTCTTGGTCAGACATCACCATATAAGCCGCTTCTGACCTCTGTTCTGCTTCGCCACGGAACCAGCCAACCGGCCCCGGCGCCAACGCTATTGTGACCCAATTGCCGTTCAAAGTGTTCCGCTTTCCCAGGCCTTTGGCCCTATATTTCTCCACCACCAGGATCGAGCGAAACTGAAGCCATGACCACACTTGCCCAATCCGAGACCCAACTCGTTGATCGCCTGGACGAGATCGGCGCCAAGATCCAAGACGTTCGCGACACGACCGCGACCGTTATTTTCGGCCAGGATCGCGTCATCGAACTCGCGCTGATCACGCTACTGTCCGGCGGCCATGCGCTCCTGATCGGCGTGCCTGGCATCGCCAAGACAAGCCTCGTCGAGACGCTCGGCGCCGTGCTCGGGCTCGAGAACAAGCGCATTCAGTTCACGCCCGACCTCATGCCGTCGGACATCGTGGGCTCCGAGGTCTTGGAAGAGGAAGCCGGCGGCCGCCGCAACTTCCGCTTCGTCAAAGGTCCAATCTTCACGCAGCTCCTCATGGCTGACGAAATCAACCGCGCCAGCCCCAAGACCCAGTCGGCGCTGCTCCAGGCCATGCAGGAGCATCATGTCACGGTGGCCGGCGTCCGCCACGACGTGCCCCGGCCGTTCCATGTGCTCGCGACCCAGAACCCGCTCGAGCAGGAAGGCACCTACCCCCTCCCCGAGGCCCAGCTCGACCGCTTCCTCTTGCAGATCGACGTCTCCTATCCCGATGCCGACGCGGAACGACGCATGCTGTTCGCCACCACCGGCGTCGAGGAGCGCCACCTCAAGACCATCCTCTCGGCTGATGAGCTGATGATGGCGCAGCGCCTCGTGCGCCAGTTGCCGGTCGGCGATCAGGTGGTCGACGCGATTTTGCAACTCGTCCGTTCCGCCCGGCCCGGCACTGGTATCGACCAAGAGCTGGACGACATGATCGCTTGGGGGCCCGGCCCCCGCGCCAGCCAGGCGCTGATGCTCGCCGTCCGTGCCAAAGCGATGATGGACGGACGGCTTGCGCCGTCCGTGGACGACGTCGTCGACCTTGCCGAACCCGTGCTTAAGCACCGCATGGCGCTCACCTTTGCCGCCCGCGCCGAAGGGGTCGAAATGAGTGACATGATGGCAAGGCTTATTGAGCCGCTGAGGTAGGCCAAGCTTGGCAAACCCGCAGGCGAAAACCCTTCAGCCGTTTTTGGTCGAGGAAGCCGAGGCCCATGGGCTCGCGGCCCGCATGCCCGCGCTTCTCATCGAGGCGCAGCGGGTCGCCCATACCGTGACCCACGGCACCCATGGCCGCCGCCGCGCCGGCCCCGGCGAGACCTTCTGGCAGTTCCGCCATTTCGATACGAACGACGCCGCCACCAGTATCGACTGGCGCCGCTCGGCAGCCTCAGACCATTTGTTCGTGCGCGAGCGAGAGTGGGAAGCGGCCCACACGGTCTGGCTCTGGATTGATCTCTCGCCGTCCATGCATTTCCGCTCGTCGCTTGCCAACGTGACCAAGGAGAGCCGGGCCGTCGTGCTGGCGCTTGCTCTGACCGAACTTCTGTCCCGCGCCGGCGAGCGCGTCGGCCTTCTCGGCGGCCGACCCTTCGCCGGACGCAACGCCGGACGCAAGATCGCCGAGGTTCTGCTGCGTGAGACCGCCGATGCGAGCCTGCCGCCGCCCGCGCGCCTCAGCCGCTTTTCCGAATGCCTCTTGATCTCGGATTTCCTCGAGCCGGTGGACGAAACTGTCGCGCGGCTCCAGACCATTGCCGCGCAAGGGGTGCGCGGTCATCTGATCCAGGTGCTCGATCCCGCCGAGGAAACACTGCCTTACTCGGGACGGACCGAGTTCGCCGCCAGCGAGGGCGGCGCCAGGATCATCGCCGGCCGCGCCGAGACCTTGCGCGACAGCTACCAAGAGCGGATGCGGCGTCACCGCACCGATTTGGCGGAAGCCGCACGGCGGCTCGGCTGGTCGTTCGCCGTCCATCACACCGACCGTCCGCCCGAGGAAGTGGTCCTCGCCGTCCACAATCACCTCGCCGGGCTCGACCGGGATTACCGCTATCGCGCCCCGCGCCCCGCGCCCGAAAAATCGGCTGAACCCGCATGATGACGATCGGCGCCATAGGCTTCTTGCAGCCCTGGATCCTGGTGACGCTCGCCGCGCTGCCTGCCATCTGGTGGCTGCTGCGGTTCACGCCGCCGAGCCCGCAAATCGTGGTGTTCCCGCCGACGCGGCTGCTCAAGGACCTGAAATCCACCGAGGAAACACCGTCGCACAGCCCCTGGTGGCTCACCCTGCTGCGGATGCTGCTCGCGGCCCTGCTGATCCTGGCGCTGGCCCGGCCCGTGCTCAATCCCGACCGGGAGACCTTCGCCGGTGAAGGCCCGCTACTCCTCGTGATCGACAACGGCTGGGCCTCCGCCGCCCATTGGGGCGCGCGCCGCGAGGCCATCGGCGCGGCTATCGACCGTGCCGGCCGCGACGGCCGGACCATCATGCTGGCGCCGACCGCGCCCGGTCAGCCTCTCAGTGAGCCGATTTCCGCCGACGAGGCGCGCGAGCGCATCGGCGGTCTGAACCCCGAGCCTTACGCGCCGGACCGCGCCGGCCTCACCGCGGCCCTGGACAAGACGCTCGCAGGCAAGACCAACTACAGCGTGGTCTGGCTTTCCGACGGCCTCGACTATGGCGAAGGCGCAAGCTTCGCGGCCACGCTCACCAAGCTCGCCGGCGATGGCGGCAGCCTCACCGTGCTCAAGCCAGAGACGGGCGAGGCGGCGCTCGGCCTCGGCCAGGCCTCCGGCGAAGGCGGCGTGCTCGCCGGCCGCGTGCTGAGCGGCGTCGAAGGTCCCCGCTCCGGCACCGTCAGAGCATTGACCGGCCGCGGCGAGCCGCTGGGCGAGGCGCCCTTCGCCATCAAGAAGGGCGAACACGAGGGAAGCGCGAGCTTCGACCTGCCGCTGGAGATCCGCAATCAGGTGGCCCGCATCCAAATCAAAGGCGAGCGCTCGGCCGGCGCCGTTCATCTGCTCGATGCCCGCTCGCAATGGCATCGGGTCGGCATCGTCTCGGGCGAATCGCGCGAGGAAGCCCAGCCTCTGCTCTCGCCGCTCTATTACGTGGAGCGCGCGCTCTCGCCCTATGCCGACGTCATTACGCCGAGCGAGCGCAATGTCTCCACGGCCGTAACCGACCTCATCGACAAGCAGAAGGTCTCGACCATCGTGCTCGCCGATATTGGCAAGCTGGTCGCCGGCACCCAAGAGGAGCTGGAAACCTGGCTCGATGAGGGCGGCGTACTAATCCGCTTCGCCGGGCCCCGGCTCGAGCAAGGCGGCGACGAGCTATTGCCCGTCGCGCTTCGCCGCGGCGGCCGGTCGCTTGGCGGCTCGCTCTCCTGGAGCACGCCGCAGCCTCTGGCACCGTTCGAGGACAAGAGCCCGTTCAAGGGGCTCGAAGTGCCGGAAGATTTGCGCGTCAACCGGCAGGTCCTCGCCGATCCCACCGTGGCCATGGATGCCGAAGTGTGGGCGACTTTGGCCGACGGAACTCCGCTCGTCACCGCCGCCAAGCACGGCGAAGGCTGGATTGTGCTGTTCCACGTCACCGCCAACTCGGACTGGTCGAACCTGCCGCTCTCCGGCCTGTTCGTGGAGATGCTCCGCCGCGCCATTACCCTCGGTCCGAGCCAGGTGGGCGCCCAAGGCGCCGACGAGGGCGCGAGCTTCGAGGCGGCAAGCACCCCGGCGTCGACCACGGCGCTGCCGCCGATCCAGACCCTCGACGGCTTCGGCCAGCTCGTTCCTCCGCCGCTCCGCGCCGCGCCGATCACACCCGACAAGTTCGACCAGACCGTGCCCAGTCCCGACCATCCGCCGGGCTATTACGGTCCGTCGGGCGCCGCCCGCGCTCTGAACCTCATGACGCCCAAGATGGTGCTCACGCCGCTGGCGGCCATCGAAGGCGCAAGCGCGGTCAGCGGCTATTCGTTGAAGAAACCGGTCGCGCTCGAGCCTTGGCTCTATATCGCCGCGCTCGCTTTGTTCGCCATCGACATCCTCGCCGTGCTGGCGTTGAGCACGGGCTTGCGCTTCCGGCGCCGCACCGCCTCCGCCGCCATCATCGTCTTCGCCCTCGCGCTGATGCCGCTTGCCCTTCCCTCACCAGGCTCTGCCTCCGAAGCGGAACCGCAGCCCGCATCGACCGGCAACCCGACCGACGACTTCGCGCTGAAGGCCTCACTCCAGACACGCCTCGCCTACGTGCTCACGGGAGACGCCGAGATCGATCGCACCAGCGAGGAAGGCTTGTGGGGCCTGAGCAAGGTCTTGCGCGCCCGCACGGCGCTCGAGCCCGGCGAGCCCATGGGGGTCGACATCGACACCGATGAGCTGTCCTTCTTCCCGGTTCTGTATTGGCCCGTGCGCGAGGACGCCGCGCCCATGTCCGACGCGACGCTGGCCAAGGTCGACGCCTATATGAAGCAAGGCGGCATGATCATTTTCGATACGCGCGACCAGGAGAGCGTGGCGTATGGCGGCGCGCAAGGAAAGGCGCTCACCCGCCTGATCGGCCAGCTCGACGTGCCGCCGCTCGAGCCGGTGCCCGAGAACCACGTCCTCACCAAGTCGTTTTATCTGATGCGGAGCTTTCCCGGCCGCTGGGACGGCGGCTCGCTGTGGGTCGAAGCCGAGCCCGCGAACGAGACCGAGCGCAGCGAGCGCTCCCGCCGCACCGACGGCGTGAGCTCTCTCGTCATCACCTCCAACGACCTTGCCTCCGCCTGGGCCCTCGACGCGGCAAACCGGCCGATCTTCCCCGTGGTGCCCGGTGGCGAGGTGCAGCGGGAAATGGCGTTCCGCGCCGGCGTCAACCTCGTGATGTACGCGCTAACAGGCAACTACAAGGCCGATCAGGTGCACGTGCCTGCCCTGCTCGAGCGACTGGGACAGTAAGCCATGAGCTGGTCCATCGAGTTCATCCCGTTCGTGCCATGGCCGGTCCTGTGGGTCATTGCCGGCATCGGCGCAGGTCTACTCGTGCTCCTGTTCTGGCGCGCACGCCGGGGCGCGGTCTTGCGCCTGCTCGCCTTCGTCATGCTGCTGATGGCCATGGCCAACCCGCACCTCAAGCAGGAGGACCGCGAGCCGCTCAATGACATCGTCGCCGTCGTGGTCGACGACAGCCAGAGCCAGGCGATCGCCGGCCGCACCGCGCGCACGGAGGCGGTGCGCCAGGGTTTGGAGGAGCGCCTCAAGGCGATGCCCGATCTCGACATGCGCTTCATCCGCTCCACGTCGACCTCCGCCGACACCGAGCGCGACGGCACCATGCTGTTTACCGACCTCGGTCAGGCTTTGGCCGATGTGCCGCCCGACCGCTTGGCCGGTGTGATCATGATCACCGAGGGCGAGGTGCACGACGTGCCGGGCTCCGCATCCGCGCTTGGCTTCGATGCACCGGTGCACGCGCTACTCACCGGCAAGCAGGGCGAGTTCGACCGCAGGCTCGAAGTGTTGAGCGCGCCCCGCTTCGGCATCGTCGGCAGCATCCAGCCGGTCAAGGTCAAAGTCAGTGAGACGACGCCCGGCGAGGCTGGCACCACGACGCTGACCGTCACCCACCAGGGCCAGCCGCCCACGAGCAAGACCGTCCGTATCGGTGAGACGATCGAGATCCCCGTCGAGATCGATCACGCCGGTCCCAATATCGTGGAGATCGAGGCTGCATCCGCGCCCGGCGAGCTCACCACCATCAACAATCGCACCGTGCTGACCGTCGAAGGCGTGCGCGAGAACCTGCGCGTGCTGCTGGTCTCGGGCGAGCCCCATGCCGGCGAGCGCACCTGGCGCAACATGCTGAAGTCCGACGCGTCGGTCGACCTCGTGCACTTCACCATTCTCAGGCCCCCGGAGAAGCAGGACGGCACGCCGATCAACCAGCTCTCGCTAATTGCCTTCCCCACCCGCGAGCTGTTCCAGGAGAAGCTCGATGAGTTCGACCTGATCATTTTCGACCGCTATCAGCGACGTGGCGTGCTTCCTTTGCTCTATCTCGAAAACGTCGCCCGTTACGTGGAGCGCGGCGGCGCCGTGCTGGTCTCCGCCGGCGACGATTATGCCTCCGCGCTCAGCCTCTACCGGACGCCGCTCGGCCAGATCCTGCCCGCGGTGCCGTCAGGCCGCGTGATCGAGGAGCCCTACAAGCCGGCGCTGACCGAACTCGGCGGCAAGCATCCCGTCACCAGCGACCTGCCGGGCGCGCATGACGGCGCCAATGGCGAGCCCTCTTGGGGCCGCTGGTTCCGGGTGGTCGACGTCAGCCCGCAAGAGGGCGAGGTGCTGATGAAGGGCGCCGGCGACAAGCCGCTTCTCGTTATCGGCGAGCGCGGCAAGGGACGCGTGGCACTGCTCCTGTCCGACCACGCTTGGCTCTGGGCGCGCGGCTATGACGGCGGCGGCCCCTATACCGACCTTTTGCGCCGGCTGGCGCATTGGCTGATGAAGGAGCCCGAGCTCGAAGAGGAGACGTTGCGGGCGACGAGCCGGGGGCAGACCCTCATCATCGAGCGCCGCTCGATTAAAGACGAAGTCGACCTCGTCACCATAACCACGCCGTCCGGCGAGACGGAGACCGTCACCCTCGACAAAGGCGAGCGCGGCCTGTGGCGCAAAGCCATGACCGTCGAGGAGCAAGGCGTCTTCCGCGTGGCCTCAGGGACCCTTGCGAGCATCGTGACCGTGGGCAAAGCCAACACGCGTGAGCTTGCCGCAGTGACCACGACCGACGAACCGCTGGCGCCGATCCTCGAGGAGACCGGCGGCGGCTCATTTTGGCTCGGCCGCGAGGACGGCGAAGCGGCCGGCTTGCCGCGCCTCGTGATGATGCGAAGCGGCCATGTGATGCATGGCGGCGATTGGCTCGGCCTTCACAAGCGCGAGGCCTTTCACGTGAAGGGCGTGCGCCTGTTCCCGCTCTTCACCGGCTTCCTGGCGCTGGCCCTTCTACTGGGCCTGCTCGCCGCCACCTGGTTCCGCGAAGGCCACTAGCTCGCATAAGGCCACTAGGCTCAACGGGCGTGCGCCCTGATCTGCCCCGCGACACCCTCAAGCACGCCGGGCTTAAGCTCCAGCGCCAGCAATCTCGCCGGATCCACCGGGCCCGGCAGCGTG